>Ga0208297_1000386_pt1 | contig 96396 bp, 87 predicted proteins | sample LMS_cellobiose_e_FD_187367 | JGI IMG/M metagenome (GOLD analysis project Ga0208297, IMG submission 187367) | Rumen-fistulated moose microbial communities from Alaska, USA - LMS_cellobiose_enrichment (SPAdes) (version 2) | ecosystem: Host-associated > Mammals > Digestive system > Stomach > Rumen... | reverse complement strand
GCATAGGGCCTTTCCTGAAATGCAGGATGGTATCTCAGATGTAAGCGATGACTCCCAAATTGAGCCTTGTGAAGCATAAAGTCATGGAAGAACACTTGATATACAGCGTCAATATAGGCAGAATAAATATCATGTTTTCGGTAGTCAATTTCTTCTTTCGGTAGTTGGAATACTCACGCAAAAAGTGTATATTTGTACAACCTGTGATAGGGAGCAATACACTGCGGATTTTTGATCCTGCTTGACGGTGTTTTTGATGGCCATTTCAAGTGGTGGCGGAATTCTACGGAAATCTATGGAATTTTATGGCCCCAAAAAGTTACCGCAAAAGTTACCGCAAGCCGTAAAAACCGAAAGTTTAAGCCTCGGAATTTAGAGAATTCCTCAAGCGAATGTTGGCCGAATATTGATTCATATTCAATTAGTTGCAGACGAAGGCCAATAAGTTAACACAAAGAGTGGTAAGTGCCACTATACATCTTGTTCGATGAAGAGGAGTATTAATCCGACAAATCGCTGATTTACATTTACTAAATCACTATCTAACCGCTCTTTGGAGCGGTTTTTCTTTTTTAGTGACCACGGTTTTAGCCGCTTTTATGGATCACCGCCAAAACCGTGTGGGGACGTTGTCCCTTGTCTTTCTCTCTTTCTGTCCCATCCGGAACAGAAAGGTTTTATCAAATTCCTGATAATCAACTATTTAAGTAGGGCTGCTAGTTTCATTTCGAAAAAAACGATGATCATGTGTCGATACTTCGATAAAACCTGTATAGGTGCGTAGCCGCAACTCCCGCCAAAGTGCGCGCACACAATACCGGCCAGATGCCATATAACGCAGGATAGCCGCGCGCACTAGCCTTTCCGCGGCGGGTGCGCGCAGTAAAACTCTTTCTCACGTTGTATATGGCAGGTCCGGTGCGCCCACTTTGGCGAAAAACATCGTCACGCTGCCATAATCGACGAAGATCTATCCAAGCGATGCGTCGTATCCGGTTGTCGTGAGTCGGGGAAAACTGAATAGCCCACCCGGAATGGCCGCTCTTAGTGCTGTCGGCAAGACGGAGCCGAAATCCATCTTCCCGTATGACACGCGCCATCTGCACGCTACAGTCTGATTACTTCGGGAGGTCCCATGAATTCCAGGGCGCCTTCCACGAGTGTATGTCTTGCAGGCACTTATAACGGCGGTTGATAGGGAAGGTGAGTATCGTGTTCGGTGTCGCGGTAGGCAGGACGGTGCAAAGGTCACTATCGGATACAATCCCACCCGATTTTTCCGCTAAGCCGTTTTATCCGATTGTATGGATAGATAACTATCCAAAAACTATCTAATCCTTCCAATTATGGAGAATCGTTGTAAACTGGCCCCCGCTTGTTCCGGCCCTAATTGCCCCTCGGATACTCTTCCTTTCATCGAAACAAAATGCAGGCTGTAGGGACGAACAACCTCGCCAGTCTGCATTTTGTTCAAGATTTTGTTATCAAGACCAGGGTTCACATTGCTTCGGAATTTCCAGGTGGCAAGAGTGGGGTCTTGACGAACATACTTGCTTCGGTTCCAATTCCAACCATAGAGTTCATACATGTACTTTAGGGCAGCGAAACGGTCAATGTTGCGATTGCCAAAACCTCTAACCTTATGGCCTTCTTCTTCCCGAATGCCCCAACCGCTTGCGCTTCTGCGAACCTCATATTTCCAATTCTGTGTCATTCTCATGTTCTCCTTGTTTGTTGATACAAAAGTAATATAAATATATGACACTTCCAAACATTTTGTAATAAATATTTATAAAGATTAGAATATTTTTGTATTACTGCTGATATTGAAATTGCAAGATATTTTATTACATTTGTCGTTTAATCAGAAAATCAATGTAATATGGAAGTAGTATTGACTAAAGAATACATCACGGGCCTGATTGATAAGAAAGGCATGAGTAAGGCAGAGTTCGCCAAGCAGATGGGGGTTCAGCGACAGAACCTTGATGCCTTGCTTGAAAGCAAGAAGAAAGACATTAACACTGTAATCAGGATGTCAGAAGTCTTGGGAATGTCGTTAAATGAGTTTCTGTATGGGAAGGATGTGGTTCAGATAAGCGGATTCATAAAGTTTAATGGCTCAATTCGGGAAATACAAAGCAGAGAAGACATTGAGGCTGTGTTGTCAGAAATTGACAGTGTGAAAGGCTAAAGGAATAATCCTCCTGGGTTTTAGCGTATTTCTTTTGTGCCTTTCGGCAGATTTGTTTAATTTTATAGGGCTTAAACGGATGAGAGATACTCAATAAACAGAGAGTATTTGACAAGTAAGTATGAGAAAGATAGTCTCTTTGTTATGTTTGATTGTATTGGCGGGCTCCTGTGTCAGTAAATAAGATTACGATGCATTGATAGATGAGTTTCGCGAATTGTAGGAAATATTTGGCTGATGGAACAGAGCCAACGATTAACTATGAACAGCTGAAGTATAAGCATATTCACCTTCTTGGAAAAGAACTGATATTCTGATACCACTATGACTATGTTATTTAGAAAAGCAAAAGCCGAATCTTCTAAAAGAGATTTTAAAGATATTCCTCCTCAAGAGATAGATGGTTTTGTATTCTTCATAAAAGACATTCAAAACAATAAACGGTTCATTTGTGGGAAAGATTGTGCTGAGGTTGATGAAAATGATGTATGTAGTTATTGCATAATGCCAAAAGTTAGGGGTTCCTTCTCATGTGTCGAGGTTTTGATTCAAATTATCGGAACAACCTCTGTGAATGGCACATGGATGCTTGATAACGATAACGTAAAAATCGTTTCAACAAGTGGATATACATATTCGGGAAAGATTCTATGTTCAGAGGTTGAAGATATGAGGCATCTTGCACACGAATGTGATGATGTTCTTAGCCGCACAAAAGCAGATGTTGTTTATACTTTCCCTTTGCTTCCTAAAGGGGAGGACATTCAAGCTGTCATTATTTCAAAACGGTATGGCCCATCGATAAGATTCGATATATTTGAACAAGACACCGAAGATGAATACAGTTTAGATTATTATAAGATTAGACAACAGTCAAGTGAAGAGCAGCAGAATGACCTCCAATCTATGCATTATTATGGGTTAAACGAATCGTATTCTTTGACAAAAGCAACAAACAGGGTGAATAACATAAAGGTGTTAATCCATCAACGTCTTCATTCACGGCTGACGCCTATGGAAGCACAAAAGATAGAAGATAGTATTGAAACTTCGCTCTACTCATTAACACTTGACTATTCGGATGAGTTTTGGTATGATAATAAAACAACTCAGACACTGTATGATGAGCTAAAAGAGTTGGTCGCTGATTATCGTGAAGCAGTTTTACAGAAAAAGTTGGTGGAGAAGAATCACGATTATCAGTTAAAAAGGGTATCAGAGTTGTTTGATATGAATCCATTTGACTTTGAGATACTTTGTGCAACACTTTTAGAGAAACAGGGATATACAAATGTTCGGGTTACCCCACGCGCAAATGATAAGGGGATTGACATCATTGGAGAATATGAGAGTAAGACGATAGTTGTACAGTGCAAACGATACAAATCTTCTGTTGGCTCTCCTGATATGCAAAAGTTCGTAGGCGCAATGCATAATGCTAACGCTAATGGTGGAGTGTTTATAACAACGGGGACTTTTACCAAGGAAGCAGAAGCGATGGCAAAAACGAATAACATCTCCTTGATAGACAGGGAACGCCTTGCAAAACAATTGTCCCTTGTTAACGATTATCAGACAACAATCATCCAACCCACACTTTGGGATGAATCTGAAGATGATTTACCTATTTGATGTAATCTTCAACAGACGCTTTTATCTTTTAGACAAAGATTGATTCAGAACACATTGTTTATCTATACAAATAACTGACACAAAACGGGGGTATAACAAAACGCTATTATGAAACAGATTCTCTATTTATTGATTGGGCTTTTTTCCTTCATCATTCTCTTTTCTTGTGAGAAAGAAACCATATTGACTATAGACCAAACGACCCTCTCCTTTACTGATAATGGGGGTTCTCAAACTATTTCTTTAACTGCCAATAAACCTTGGACGGCAAGTGCGAATCAATCATGGTGCAAGTTGTCTCCGTCAGCTGGTGAAGAAGCCGCAAGTAGTCGGATTACGATTTCCTGTGATTCAAATACGACATATGATACTCGTAGTTGCAACGTCATCTTCACGTGTGCAGAATTGACCAAAATAGTATCTGTATCTCAAGCGACAAATAACGGGCTTATCGTTTCGCAAACCGCCTACGAACTGACCAAGGCAGAGCAACAGCTCAACATTCAAGTCCAAGCGAATGTGAAATACAGTGTTACGGTTGATAGTGGCTGTCAAGATTGGATAAAATATAACTCAACAAAGGGGCTTACGACAAACACGGTGGCCCTTGATATTGCTGAAAACAAAACTTATGATTGCCGTGAAGGTAAAGTGACAATCAAGCAAGAAGATGGCTCGCTTTCATCCACCGTTTCCATTAAGCAGAGCCAACTCGATGGCCTGTTTATTACTACCCCTGAGTATAATTTGTCGAACGAGAAACACACGTTGACCGTTGAGGTTCAATCTAACATCGAATTTGTAGTGAAACCTGAGGTGGATTGGATTAAGCATGTTGAAACAAAGGGGCTCAAAACTAATCAAATCATTCTTGATGTTGCCGCAAATGAAGATTATGATGCTCGTGTAGGGAAAGTAGAGGTGATGCAGAAGAACGGTGATTTAAGTGGGATTATTACAGTCAAACAAGATGAGAAGTGCGGCATCATGGTATCTCCCCCTGAATTCAATTTGAGCAATGAATCTACAACAATTGATGTTGAATTGAAATATAATGTGGATTTTGAAGTCGTTATCCCGAATAATTGTTCTGATTGGGTTAAATTGGTATCTACAAAGAGTCTCAGCTCCAAAACTTACACGTTTTCCATTTCGAAGAATGAAACATATGACAATCGGGAGGGGAGCATTACATTTAAACAAAAGGATGGCCCTATTTGCACATCTGTTTTATTATATCAGAGCCAGACTGATTGTATTATTCCTGAGAAAAGTGAAGTGAGTATTTCCGCAGAGGAACAACAAGTAGAAATAAAAGTAGAGGCCAATACTGCATATGACGTAATAATTCAGGGGGATTCTTCCGATTGGATTCAATTCATCAATACAAAAGGCATGGAGAGCTCGACTATTTTACTTTTAATATCCATAAACGAAGGGCAAAAAAGAATAGGTAGAATTCTTATTAAGGGACAACAGGTTGAAGCAAAAGTGAGTATTATACAGGAGGCGGAAAGGAATGTAGTTTTTGATGATATTGCGTTTAAAAGTTATTGTATAAAGTATTTTGACAGGAATAGTGATAATGAAATATCTATTACCGAGGCTAAGTATATTAGTAATATTAATTGCCCTGGTTTAGGAATTCAGTCTTTAAATGGGATTGAAGAGTTTGAAAATCTAGAGCAGTTATATTGCCCTGGAAATAAAATCTATAACATTGATGTCCGTAAGAATAACAAGTTAAGGAATTTGTTTTGCGGCCAGAATCTTATTGTCGAAATTGATTTAAGCAATAACCCTAATTTGGAACAATTATCTTGTGGTTGGAATCGTATGAAGGCGCTCGATGTTCGCAGCAATGTCGCATTAAAGACTTTGAATTGTGGCATGAACTTGTTGACAGAATTAGACTTACGAAATAATAAAGCGCTGGAATCACTCTATTGTGATGGTAATCAATTGAAAATGCTAGATATATCTCAGAATGTGGTATTGTCAATCTTAGACTGCTCTTCAAATCAGTTATCTCATATAGATGTTTTCAATAATAAGGCTTTGACAAGTATTCATTGCGATTCTAATCAACTGCAAGAAATAGATGTAAGCTCGTGTGTGAATCTCAGCGAGCTTCATTGTTCATCAAATCAACTCAAAACAATAAATATTAGCGGAGCCAGAGGATTGAAACACTTGATGTGTAACGAGAACACTTTGTCATATTTGAACTTGGAGAATAATGATGCTTTAGTGAGCCTTTATTGTGGGGGAAATCAATTAACTAGTCTGGATTTAAGTCATAACACAGCTCTTACCATAGTCGATTGTCCAAATAACCTATTAAATAACCTTGAATTAAGCCATAATTCCAACCTTCGTAGCGTCCATTGTCATAATAATCAGTTAACAAAATTAAATGTGAGTGAGAGTACTGCACTAACAGATTTGTGGTGCTCATCGAATCTATTAAGTAGCCTCGATGTTAGTAAGAATCCAGTACTATCTTCTTTAGAGTGTAGTTCTAATAAATTAACTAATATTGATGTAAGTTCGAATATATTGCTGACATCGATGAGCTGTGATAATAATCAAATAAAGAGCTTAGATGTAAGTAAGAACACAAAGTTGAGGGCTTTGCATTGTTCATCAAATCAGCTAACAGTGTTGGATGTGGGTAACAACGTTGAGCTCGAAGGACTATCATGTCATACCAATCAACTGACTAGTTTAGAGGTCGATAAGTTAATCTCGTTAATCACATTAAATTGTAATTGGAATAGTATCACACATTTAAATGTTAGTAATAATAGGGCTTTGACAAAATTGTGGTGCTGTGACAACCAACTATCTGAACTTGATTTAAGCAATAATTTAAAATTGAACGATGTGTGGTGTGCTGGTAATTATGACCTTCGCGAGATATGGCTAAAATCGGGTCAAACTATTTCAAGCTTTTCCTATGATTCAGGAGTATCAACTATTAAATACAAATAACAATGAAGGCTCAGGGAAATGACATGAACCCCGAAAGTTTTTTGTCTAACTTTCGGGGTTCATGTCACACGGAGGCCGTTCTTGTTTTCAGTTCTTTTTCCAGAGGTGACGCAGGCGGCGGCGGATGTCCTTGAAATTGGGGAAGACCAGGTGGCGGTGTGATTTTTCGGGGTGCAGTTCGTCGAATTTGATGAGGATGCCTGCCTCGATGACGTCGCCGAACTCGTCGTTGATGCCGGCGCCGAACGATTTCATGGTCGGCGACAGGTTCATGTAGGTGTTGACCAGCGGCGGGATGTTGACGCCCAGCTGCTGGATCTCATGCTTGAGGATCTTGTAGTCGCTCGCAAAGTCATCGGCCGTGAAGACCTTGTCCAGTTCACGTGAAATCTTGATCTTGACCGGATTCTTGGGGATGACCATCCGGTCGATGCGCTTCTGGAGTCCGTTCTGTCGCGTCCCGAAGTGCTTGCGCAGGAAGTAGAGGAGCATCTGAAGCCCTTTCTCGGGGAAACTGGGGTAGATGGTCATCTTGCCGAAGAAATACTCCATGCGCCCCTTGTAGAGCAGGATCAGGCCGCCCAGTCCGTCAAAGAGGTTGTCGAGCGAGAAGAGGCTTTTCCGGCCGTGCTCGGCACTCTGGTATTCGGGACGGATGAAGGAACGGCTCAGTTCGATGGTTTTCAGGAAGGCCCCGTGCAGGTAGCGGTTCGTGAAGCGGAACAGGTGCGAAGAGGGCATGATGGGCTGTCCGTAGCGGTCGTACATCACCTCGTCGCAGAGCACATAGCGGTAGCCTCCGATGATGCATTCCTCATCCGGGTCCCAGAGTACGAGCTGCTTGTATTTGAAGGCGGGATCCAGGTCGAAGGCGTCCAGGTCCATCGTCTTGCCCGTACCACCGCCGCCCGCCCGGAAGGATATCTCCCGGAGCCGCCCGATCTCGCGCAACACGTTGGGCGCACAGGTATTGTCAACGATGTAGAGTTTGTTGCCCGCGTGGTTGGTGTCGCGCAGGAAATGACTGTCGGTGAGCTCCGCCTTGAGCAGTTCTTTGTCGACAGGGTCGATGATCTTGACTTCTTTTACCATCGTTTTTTCAGTCTTTAGCGAGTTCATAAACCTTTTCCCGGACCCAGGCAGCCCACGCGTCATCCCGCTTTTCGGCGGTGAAGGTCTGCCAGGGAATGGGCTTTCCGAATACCAGCCGGTAGGAGCGATGCTGGCACTTGTAGAGTTCGTCCGGCAGCGTGAGCATCGCGATATTCAGCTTCAGGTGCAGGAAGTTGCGCAGTTTGTCGAGAAAATAGAACCGCCGGGAATTCTGCCCGCTGAACCATACCGGCACGATGTCGCGCTGCGACATGCGGCTCTTGGTGATGAAGGTCTTTTTCCAGGGGAGGTCCTGCACGATGCCGTCAATCTTGCGGGAACACAGGCCGGCGGGGAAAATGATGACCTGCCGGTCGGAATTGAAGGCCTCGTTGATCTGGCGGATCAGGTCCGTGCTCTGGCCGCCCATCTTGTTGACGGGGATGGTGTATTCGGCGATGGGCTTGATCGCCATTAGGAAGTCGTTGGCCGGCACTACGATCTTGCCCTGGTATTTCCGGCCGACGAAACCGATGACACTCAGTGCGTCAATCCCGCCCAGCGGATGGTTGCCGGCAAAGGTGAAGCGGCCTTCATCCGGAAGATTGTCCAGCCCTTCCACCTCCACGTGCACGTCATAGTATTCCAGGGATTTCTCGGCGAATTCCACCCCGAGGTAGCCTTTCTTCAGGTAGCCGTTGAGGTGGTCCTGGTGGATGAATCGTTTGAGCCAGTTCAGGATGAACCGGGGTACTTTCTTCTCGCCGAAGCGGCTCTTGACAATCTGGTCGAGGTCGAGCAGGACGGTTTCGTTAACGGGCATGGTTTTCCTGGTTGAGGGTTAGCAGCTGGTCTATGTAGTCGCGCGTGTTGCTCAGGCGGGGCACTTTGTGCTGGCCGCCCAGTTTGCCCCGCTGGCGCATCCAGTCCTTGAAGAGACCGCTGCGGGCAGGCACGATTTCGAGCCTTTGGAGCGTAACGTCCTTGAAGCGTTTGGCTTCGTAGTCGCTGTTGAGGGCCTGCAGCTGCCGGTCGAGCAGTTCCGTAAATTGCGACAGGTCGGACGGAGCTTTCACAAACTCGATGACCCACTGGTGGCGGCAGTGTCCTTCATCGTTCATATACACGGGCGCGGCGGTGTACTCCAGCACTTCGGCTCCCGTCTCGCGGCAGGCGAAGGCCAGCCCCTGTTCGGCATTGTCCACAATGAGTTCCTCGCCGAAGGCGTTGATGAACTGTTTCGTACGGCCGGTAATCACGAATTTGTAAGGATCCTTCGCGGTGAAACGCACGGTGTCGCCGATGATGTAGCGCCACAGTCCGCAGCAGGTGGAGATCACCATCGCGTAATTCTGTCCCGTCTCGACGCCCCAGAGCGGGACGACGGTCGGATTGGCCTTTCCGAACTCATCCATCGGGATGAATTCGTAGAAGATGCCGTAGTCGAGCGTCAGGCGCAACGCCGGGTCGGCCGGATCGTCCTGCAGGCCGAAGAAGCCTTCGCTGGCGTTGTAGGTCTCCATGTAGTGCATCTTCGGTGAAGTGATCAGCCGCTCGTACTGGCTGCGGTAGGGCGTGAAAGCCACACCGCCGTGGAAAAAGACTTCCAGATTGGGCCAGACTTCTTCAAGATGCGTCTTGCCGGAGAGCTCCATCACGCGCTCGAGCACCGACATCATCCACGAAGGTACGCCGCTGATGTTGGTCACGTTCTGATTCATCGTCTCGCGGGCGATGAGGTCGCGCTTCACCTCGAAGTCGCCGATCAGGGCCGTTTCTTTCTTCGGGATACGGACCAGATTGGCAATCGGGTTGATGTTCTCGAGCATGATGGCGCTCACGTCGCCGACCAGCGAATCCTTGACATTGAAGTTCGGCGCGTGGCTGCCGCCCAGGATGAGGGCCTTGCCGTCGAAGATGCGGCTTTCCGGATGGTTCTGCAGGTAGTAGGCCAGGGAATCGAATCCGCCCCGGTAATGGGCTTTCTGCAGTCCTTCCCGGCTGACGGGGATGAATTTCGACTTGTCGGCGGTCGTACCGGACGATTTGGCGTACCATTTCACGCGACCGGGCCAGAGAATGTCGTCCGCGCCGTGGCGCATCCGGTCGATGTCCTGCTTGAGCTCCTCGTAGGTATGGAGGGGCACCCGGGCGGCAAAACCTTCGTAAGCGTGCACCTCCGGCAGTCCGTAACGACGGCCGAATTCGGTATCGCGTACTTTATCCATCAGGTAGCGGAGCGTCTTCTGTTGCACCGGAGCGCCCTCCCGGGCCTGCCGGGCCAGTTCCTTCTGCCGCGGCACGAAAGCTAGCCGGACAATCTTGGTCAAACTCATGGCGTATTCTGTATAACTTGCAAAATTAGTCAAAGAATCGTGATCTTTTCCAATATGTCTCTTTTTTTGCTGATTCGGGACAAACGTTTCTTTCGGCAGACAACTGCCATTTTCGCCCGCTGGACGGTAACCGGCTGATCAGTAGCGATTTGCTGGATCTAGCCCTCCCTTCGGCGAGTAGGGCGGGATTGCGCTTATCTTTGATTGTCAGTAATTTGGCCTCCAGCCCCCTCGGGCAGATGAAGGTATTTCTCAACTTGGCGTCGGCTTACACCGGACCAGATCCAAAGTGGTTCGAACAGTTCACGCCGTTTTTCAAGCGGCATTCGGAGCAGATCGTCCGGATTGGAAATGCAGTGAGATTCCAGCAGAAAAGTGGTCATCTGCTGGTATATCTTGTCTGAACGGCCTACAAAAGTTTCATTCAGGCCATGCTCACTTCCAGTTGTTGTCGAGAGGGCAGTCAGCAGGGAATCGTAGTCATCAAAACGATAGATTAAATCCTGATAATCAATGCAATTGTAAGTCGAGATGGCGAAATCCGTCAACTGCTGCTGCTCAGCGGGCGTCAGATGGCGTGTGATCCGCTTGAGCTGGGCATAATTCAGAGGCCGCTCATCTTTACGGCTGATCTTGACCTCTTCCACCGCCCGGCGCATCGGAGCCCGGGCCTTGTCCAGCCGTATAGGCGATGAAAACGGGTATGGACGCTCGCCAAAAGCAAGAAAATTCCAGCGGGACTGCTCCGCCCTCAGGCATAAGCGACGCTCTACCGGATTGTTGTAAAGATACGCGATGGCGCTGCGGATGTCTTTGTCAGACACCTTGGAAGCCAAGCCATACGCGCGATTGAACAGAGACCCCTTCCGGCCATACCATTCGTTGTATTGCCGGACAAACCAGCTGGTATAGTGGCTGACGAAGCGGTCCAGGCAGGCCTTGTTCCGCGCTTCGACCAGGAGATGAATGTGGTCGAACATCAGACAGATACCCAGAATGCGGATATCGTAGTGGCGGGATACGGTCGCAAACGTCGACCGTATTCTGATAAATGTGCTGAATGGCTCCCTGCCGAAAAGAAATCCTTCCCCTCATATCGTTTCAACTATTGTTTGTCTGACAAAGATAATATCAGATACAATACGTTTCCAAATATTTTTCGAAAAAAGTCAATCCATTTTATCCCGCCTCTGCTCTACTGCTACTCGGCGGCGGTAGATGCTGGAGGCTAATGCGCTCATTTGCAGCGTTTTGTATGATCTTGGCCACCGCTCAGAATGGCGGGCAATAATACGCTATCGGTTGATTATCAGCGCTTTATTCTCCAGCGCCCGTTCTGCCGGGGGGGGGACTGGCCTGGTCGGGCCTCGCCGGCCGGCCGGGCAGGGCCGCCGTTATTTCAGGGTTCCTTTGATGGTTCCGAAAGAGAGCGTGATGGAGAACCGCAGCGGGGTGCGGCGTGCATCGTCGATGAGCGTCAGCTGCAGCGCATCCTTGTCGCCCTGGGCGAGCGAGACATCGAGGGTCTGGACGACCTGGCTCTTGTATTTGGCCGTGCCCTTGCGGACCGACGCGATCCGGACCGGGAGCGCGTCGTGATCGAGCAGCAGCGCCTGGCTGCCGACTGCCGGCGCACCGCTGCTGTAGTCGAGCGAGCGCAGCCACCAGATCATGCCGATCAGGTCCCGGACAGTCCCGGACCAGGCCAGAACCTCGTCGCGGGGCGGGCGGGTGCTTTTCGTGACGTCCATGTGGACCTTGCCGGGCGCCGACCAGTCGTAGAAGGCCTTCGCCCAGTATTTCTTCTCCTTGTAGTCGCGGCTGGCCCGGAGCGGCGTCAGGGCCTCATCTTTCCGGAAGGTCGTGCCATAGACGCAGTCGAGGGTATAGACCCCGGCGATCGATGCGTGCAGCGTCGCTTTGACGGAATAGTCTCCGCCGCCGTCTTTGCCGGCGAAAGACATCCGGCCTACATTGCCTGGGAATACATTGTGCCGGATGCTGTAGTCCAGCTGCTCGTTGCCGGAAAGAAAGGCTTGCGTCTGGGCGGCGGCAGGCAGGAACAGCGCAAGGGAATACAGTGAAAGTATGGTCATTAAGAGGCGTTTCATGGGTAAAAGCGGTTATTTTGGAAGCTATCTCTACAAAAATAGTGAAACATTCGTTATTTTTGGGAAAAATTTTCATCCGACGCCATGATCCTTTCCGCCTCATACGAAGAAATCACCCGCCTGGTCCGCGAGAAAAGCGGCCAGCAGATCGGCCTCCAGTACAAGGATGCGGACACGCTGACCTTGTCTTATGAAGCCTCGATTCCCATCCCGATCATCAGCAAGCCGCTTACGCACAAGGTTTCGGCCGACGTGACCGTCGTGGAACTGGCCCTGCCCCGCGCGGTGCTGCAGCTTGATGCCGGGCGTGCCGGCAATTTCGCGCTGGACATGGCTTCCCAGAAACTGCTCGAAAAGCTGCCGGCCGGCCTGGTGGAAAGTTTCTCCGGCGGCCGCATTGTGCTGAACCTCGATGCCGTGCCGCAGCTCAAGGCGCTTTTCTCACGCCTGCAGGTCAACAGCCTGACCTTCTACGGTTCCTCCCTCAGTCTCGACGCCTCGCTCAAATAGATCCTTGCCATGACCGAACCCCAGAAAAAAACCGTCAGCCGCTTTCCGGTCGCCTGCTACGACACCGATGTGGCGCATTATCTCAAGCCCGGGTCCTTCATGGACCTGGCACAGGAACTGGCCAATGTCTCGGCCGATTCCCTCGGTTTCGGTTTCGACGACCTCCAGCGCTATGGAATGGCCTGGGTCCTGTCGCGGATGCACATCGAATTCCGCTCGCTGCCGCGCTGGAAAGACGTCGTGGAACTCCAGACCTGGCACAAGGGTTTCGAGGGACCGTTCTATGTGCGTGATTTCCGGATGCTGGATGCTGTCGGCACGCCGATTGTGCTGGCCACTTCCTCCTGGCTGGTCTTCGACGTGGCGGCCCGCCGCCTGCTGCGTCGTGAGCACCTGGAGGAGAAACTGCCCATGGATACGCGCTATCCCGAAAGCGCCATCGATGTGCCCTGCGACAAGATCGTAATGCCCCAGGAAGGGTTGGAAGAAGTAGCTGAGCACCGTGTTTCCTACTCGGACGTGGATTTTGTCGGTCACGCCAACAACGCGCGCTATGTAGTCTGGGCGATGGACTGCCTCGACTATGAGACTGTCTCGACCCGGCGCGTGCGCAGCCTTCGGATCAATTTCAACAAAGAAATACGGCCGGGGGAATCCGTGGCCATCTTCCGGGCCCCGGTCGAAGGCGGCTGGGTGGTGGAGGGGCGCGTGGAAGACCGTTCGTCCTTCTGTGCCGAGTTTATCTTCGGATCCTAGTCCGGTCCGGACTATTTAGGACTTATCGGGTTTTTCGGCTAACACCATGTCCCGGTATTGAGAGGGTGTGTAGCCTTCGTTTTTCTTGAAGAAGCGCGTAAAATAGGACTGGTCGTCGATGCCCACGGCTGCGGCGATCTCGGAAATCTGCAGACTGTCCTGCTTGAGCAGCGACTTGGCCAGGTTCAGGCGGGAGATCTCGATCCAGTCCATGGCCGAGTGGCCGGTCTGGGTGCGTACGAGCCGGTTCAGGTAGTTGGGCGTGATGCACAGTTCGTCGGCGTAATCCGATACCTTGCCCGGCTTGCGGCTGCGGTCGAAAACTTTCTCGAGGAAACTGCTGACCGTGCTGTTGGCGGGATGGCCTTCCTGCAACTTGAGGCGGCAGAGGAACAGGTCGAGCGCGGTTTGGGTCAAGATTAGATCCTTTCGTTTCCAGGCGTTAAGCATCAGTTCCAGCAAAGACGCCGTGAACACGGCATCGTCGAACCAGAAGGCCTGTTTGAGCGGATGCGGGTCGTGCAGGCATTTGTACGAGACGTCTTTGAGGGCGTGGAGGGAGAACCCGCATTCGTAGCTGATGTTTCCTTTGAAATAGAGCACGCGGAAGGGCAGGTTGCGCGGGATCATCAGCACCTGACCCGCCTGGCAAAGATAGGGCTCACCTTCGACTTCCACCAGGATTTCCCCTTCGAGTACATAGGTAAAAGCGAAGAAGGGTAAGACAACCTGCGGCACTTCGGATACATCAAAAAAACCTTCACGCGACTCTTTCCGGATGGAGAAGCGGAAATCCTTCATGTCTTTTGACGGATTCCAGTACGGCTCGATTTTTGTCATTTTTCAATCTTTGTTGCAAAAATAGGAATAATTATCCTATATTTGCAAGCATTTTTTGCTTTGGCCATGAAAAAAATTATCTTTCTGTTACTCTTCGCTTTCTGTGCCGTTCTCTGTGGCGCCCAGGAGCCGCTGGAATGTTCCTTTACGCAGGCCCGCACGATCCAGGCCTCCGGCAAAGTAATCCGTTCGGCCGGCATTGTCTCGTTCAAGGCTCCCGACCAGCTCACGATGACCTACACCGATCCCGCCGGGGAGTATCTGGTCATTTCCGGCCCGATGCTGCGCTCCAACACGCAGGGTCAGCAGATCTCCATTGACACCGACAAGAACGCGCGCTTCCGCACGCTTCGCAATACCCTGCTCAACTGCATTACCGGAAAATATGAGCAGGCCGCCAAGGACAATGATGCCGAGCTGTCCGTCTCCGAGAAAAACGGCATCAAGACCGTCTCGATGAAGGCCCGCAAGGCTGCTGCCCGCGGCTACTCCAAGATTATGATGGAGTACGCCAAAGGAGGGCTCCCCGTCCGGATGATCCTCGAAGAATTCGGCGGCATCTCGACGGAGTACCTTTTCAAGTACTAGAAGAAACTAAGCTTTTTCTTCCTGCTTTTCCAGGAAGGCGACCACGTCGCCGACGGTGTTGAACGTAGCCAGTTCCTCGTCGGGGATGACGATGCCGTACTGGTCTTCGATCCGCATCAGGAGCTGGAGGATGTCGATGGAGTCGGCGCCCAGGTCTTTCTTGATCTGGGACTGCGGGGTGATGATGGCCGGATCTTTCCGGAGCTGCTTGGCCAGGATGGCCTGTACTTTCTCAAACATAATTTTTCAGATTCCCGGTCGGAGCCGGGCATGACGTTATTCTTCGTAGTGTTCGTATTTGGCGATTTCGGCCTCGATCTTGGCTGACAGGCGGCTGGTTTCCATCCGGTAGGCCTGTTCGATGCATTTTTCCACGGCCACGGCCTTGCTGCTGCCGTGCCCCTTTACCACGACCTTCGCCGTGCCCAGCAGCACGCTGCCCCCGTAGTTCTGGTAGTTCATGAATTCCTTTTCCTCCTGGAACATCTTCTTCATCAGGAGGGCGCCAAGTTTGTAGCGGGTGCGGGAATAGATGTCTTTCTTGAGCTTTTTGAGCAGTTCGATGGCCGTGCCTTCCGTGGTTTTGACCAGGACATTGCCGGAGAAGCCGTCGGCCACCACCAGGTCGTAGGCGCCTGAGAGCAGGTCGCGGCTTTCCATATTGCCGGTGAAGTTGACGGAGGGGGTCTCCTGCAGCAGCCTGTAGGCTTCGCGCCGGATGTCGTCGCCCTTTTCCGCTTCCTTCCCCACATTGAGCAGCGCTGTCCGGGGGCGGGGAATGTCATAGACGTTTTCCAGGTAAAGGCTGGCCATGATGGCGAACTGCCGCAGGTGGGCGGCCGTCACTTCCGGATTGGCGCCGCTGTCGCAGATGCCCACGATGCCGCCGTTCATGGTCGGAAGGAGCGGGCAGAAGGCCGGGCGGATAACGCCCGGAATGCGGCCCAGCCGGACCAGGGCACCGGTCACCAGGGCACCGGTCGAGCCCGTGGAGACCATCGCGGCGATGTCGTCTCGGTCGCGCAGCAGGATGATGGCCTTCATCATCGAACTGTTCCGCTTGAGCCGGATCACGTCGGTCGGTTTCTCGTCGCAGCCGATGACTTCGGGCGCGTGGACGATCTCCAGGCGGGCGGCATCGTAGCTTTTTCCGGCGAGTTCCTGCTTCAGAAGGGCTTCGTCGCCCGTCAGGATGAGATGCAATTCCGGATTCCTGGCCAGCGCGGCCAGGGCCCCGGCGACGGGGGCTTGCGGGGAATGGTCGCCGCCGAAGCAGTCGATGAGGATCTTGATCATGACAGTTTCTTCACATAGGCGCGGCGGCGCTTGGCCTGGACGGCCTTGAAGCGGCGCCACTGGTTCTGGATGGCGTAGTTGTCTTCGAGGTTGAGGTTTGTTTCGGCGTATTCCACGTCGGTGTCGCGCAGCATGTGCAGGATGGCCGACGAGAAGGCGACCGAAACCCCGCGGTTGAGCCACGCGGGATCGACGCCGATCAGGCACAGGTCGATGACCTTGGGGTGGCGGATGTTGCGCAGCAGACGCCACAGGACTTTCGGCGTGAAACGGCCGCTCGTCCCCACCAGGGCGGAAGCCAGGCTCGGGATGGCGAAGCCGAAGCAGACCATCTTCTCGTTTTCGTCGAGGATGACGGCCGTGTATTTCGGGCTGATGACCAGGCGGAAATTGTCGATCATCAGTTTTTTCATCCCTTCGGTGAAGGGGACGGTGCCGTAGAGGCCGTCATACGATTTGTCGATCAGCTCGAAAATGCCGTCGGTGTAGCGGCGCAGGAAGTCACGGGTATTCCGGGAAGGACCGAAATGCAGCTTGTAGCGCCGGAAGATGAACTCGGTGAGCTTGTCCAGGTCTTCTTCGTCTTCCGTCGGGTCGGGCGCGTAGATCCGGGATTCTGTCCAGTCGGTTTCCTTGACGAAGCCCAGCTGCTCGATGTGGTGCTGGTAGTATTCCGCATTGTACTGTTCCTCGAACGTCTGGGGCTGGTCGAAGCCTTCGACCAGCAGGCCTTCGCGTTCCAGGTCGGAGAAACTCAGCGGGCCGCAAAGGGTGTCCATCCCCTGGCGCAGGGCCCATTTCTCCAGGGCTTCGAACAGGGCTTTCGACACGGCCGGGTCGTCGATGGTGTCGAAACGGGTAAAGCGGGCGCGCCGTTCCTGGTTCTTGGCATTGGCGGCCTTCTGGATGATGCCCTGGATGCGGCCGGCCATCTTCCCGTCCCGGTAGGCGTTCAGGCAGATCCAGTCACAGCAGTCGTTATAGACATAGCCGGGCCGGAACATCTTCTTCTCGTCGCTGTAGAGCGGGGGAACGAAGTACGGATTGCCTTTGTAGAGGCGGAGCGGGAATTGCAGGAATTCCCGCTGCTCGCGCCGCGTCTTGACTTCCCGGACCGTAATCATGTCAACGATGTTTTGCGTGGAAGCAGACGGCCACCCCGTTGGGACCGGCATGGCTGCCGGCCGTCGGGTTGCAGACCACATATTCGATGTCGAGGTCCTCGCCGAAACGCGCCTTCAGCGCCCGGCCGAGATCCTGCGCCAGTTCCGGGGCGTCGGTGTGGCCCACATAGAAACGGTGTCCCTTGATGTCGTCGCCCAGTTCGGCCACTTTGCCGATGAGGTGCTCCATCGCCTTGAGGCGGCCTTTTTCCTTGCCGCAGGAGACCATCCTGCCCTCGGCGGACATGTAGATGATCGGCCGGATGCCGATGAGCGTGCCCATCGTGGCGGCCAGGCCGCTGACGCGGCCGCTGCGCCGGAAGAATTTCAGGTCGTCGGCGTAGAAATACATCGCGTAGTGGTCCACCTCGGTCTTGGCCCATTCGAGGACTTCGTTGAGCGATTTGCCGGCTTTGACCAGGTCGCCGACGGCGCGGACCACGGCGTAACTGATGGTGGTGATGCCCTTGGTGTCGATCTCCTCGAAGCGGCGCTGCGGGTATCTGGCCCGGAGTTCGGCCACGGCCTGGTCCATCGCATCGAAGGTGATGGTCATCGCCCGGGAAAAATGGACATAGAGGATATCGTTCCCGGCGGCCAGTTCGGGCTCGAAATATTCGATGTAGCGCTCCTTGGAGATGGCGCTCGTGGTGGGCAGGACCCCGCTGCGCAGCAGGTCGTAGAAGCTGCGGGCGTCGAACTGCTCGAAATCCACATACGGATAGACGGTTTTCGCATCCACGCTGTACGGCATGCTGATGAGCTTGTAGCCATATTCCGCCGCGACGGCGGGCGTGATGTCGGTGTCGGTGTCAGTATAGAGTGTCAGCATAGCAGAAGGATATAATCATAGACAGGCTGGCCGCCTTCGACCAGGGTGATTTCCGTGCGCGGGAAGGCGGCTGCAAGCGTTTCCGTCGCTGCGGCCGCTTCTTCGGCAGGGACGTCGGCTCCCGACAGGAGCAGGGCGAGGTCGTAGTTTCCGGCATGCAGCTTTCCGGCCAGTTCCAGCAGCGCTTTTTCACGGTCGGCATCGCCGCAGAGGATGTCCTTGCCGCTCAAGCCCAGGTAATCGCCCGTATGGGAGGCGCCGCTTTCGCGGATGGCCCGCGAAACGAGCCCGCTCGCACTCCCTTCGAGCGCTTCGCCCAGTTCCCGGACGATCTGGTCGATCGCTTCGGACGTGTCGAGACTGGCCAGGGCGTAGTAGCCCTCGCCCAGATTATGTGTCGGCAGGACTTCGATGCGGGCTTTCCCGTACATCGCTGCGGCCTGCCGGGCTGTCAGGATGATGTTGCTGTTGTTGGGCAGCACCAGGATGTTTTCGGCACCGGTGCGCTCGAAGGCTTCGAGGAAAGCCTGCACGGGCGGATTCATCGTCTGGCCGCCCTCGATGACTTCGTCGGCCCCCATTTCCCGGAAGGCTTGCCGGATTTTCGCGCCGGCGGCGACCGCCACCACGCCAAGCGCCTTGCCGCCGACGTGGAAACGTTCGTCCATGTGGTTTTCGTGGTGCTGGAGTGTCATGTTCTCGATCTTGAGGGTCAGGAACTCTCCGTATTGCTGGCAATGGTTCAGGATCTCTCCGGGCTGTTTGGTGTGGACATGGACTTTGATGATCGAGCCGTCGCGGAAGAAGACCAGCGAGTCGCCGTGGGCGGAAAGCCAGTCGGCGATGACGCGCTCGTCGAAGTTTTCAAGGTCAACTTTGCTGCGTTGCAGGCGGAGCAGGAATTCCGTGCAGTAGCCGAATTCCAGGACGCTGTCTTCCGTGAAAGCGGACAGATCGACGGGCCGGGCCCCCGCAGCGGCCTGGCTGTCCGGCTCGAAAGCCTCGCTTTCCCCGTGCAGGGCGGCGCGCATGCCTTCCATCACATAAAGCAGGCCGGCGCCTCCGCTGTCCACCACGCCGGCTTTCTTCAGCACATCGAGCAGTTCGGGTGTATGCTGGAGCGATCGGTCCATCGCCGGGAGGATGCGGTCGAAATACTCGTCGAAATTCCGGCTTCCGGCAGCAGCCTGCACGCCTTCGCGCAATACGGTCAGGATGGTGCCCTCGACGGGCTCGGCCACCGCCTTGTAGGCCGATTCGACGCCCGAAGCCATCGCTTTTTCGAAGCCTGCGATGTCGGTTTCCGCCTGGGCGGCCAACCCCTGGGCGATGCCGGCAAAGATGCGGGAGAGAATGACGCCCGAATTGCCGCGGGCGCCGGTCAGCATGCCCTGCGACACGGCGGCGGCGGTCTGGCCCAGGCCGCCCGCCGCGGCGCGGCAGCCGGCTTCCATCGTCATATACATATTGTCGCCCGTGTCCCCGTCGGGGATCGGAAACACATTCAGGTCGTTGATGGCTTTGCGGTGTGCACCCAGGCGGGCAGCGCCGCCGCGCACCAGATTCAGGTATTGTGTTCCGTCGAGGATGTCCATTTATTGCTTGTCAAGTTTGAGGCTGCGCCGGAACCATTTTGTTCCCAGTAGCTTACGGAAGACAAACGGCTCAAGGGAGTAGGTCATCAGGATGGTGAAGACCATGCCGATGAGCGTGATGCTTCCGGTCGAACTGATGGCCGGATGGCGGGCGAAGATCAGCGAGGCCACCACGATGACCAGGATCAGGGCGGAGAAGAAGATGGCCACCTTGTGGTATTCCAGCCGGTCGCTGCTTCCCGTACGCGCTTCCTGCAGCAGTCCTTCCATCACGAAGATGCTGTAGTCCACGCCGATGCCGAAGATGAACGTGGCGATGACGATGTTGATCAGGTTGAATTCAAGGCCGAAGACGACCATGAATCCCTGCAGGGCATACCACGATAGGAACATCGGGAAGAATGCCACCAGCGCGACCCAGAGGTTACGGAAGGCAATCAGCAGTACGAGCAGCACGAAAAGGGAGGAGATCAGCAGGGTCTTCTGGAAGTCGTCGTGGACGATTTCCACCATGTCGCGGCAGTAGTAGAAGGGTTCGAGCACAACCGTCTGCGGTCCGGCGACCAGCGCGTCGGTTACCTTGTCGAGGTCTTCCGGCGCGAAAGCGACGGTCGAGAAGATCATCCAGCGTCCGCTGGCCTGTTTCTCAATGAAGGAAGAAAGCAACTCTTCGGGGACCACGCCCGCTTCGTAGAGCGAATCGGGCTGGTAGTCAGCCTCCACAAGGGCGAAGAAAGGGGCAAAGAGCGCAGGGTCGAGGTTGTGGCGGCGGGCGGCGGCCGACAGGTCGCGCCGCGCCTGGGCCACACGCTCCGGCGTCCAGAAATCTTTCCAGGTGGCGATGCGCGTCCGCTGCTCCGCTTCCGACTGGAAGAGCAGGGATACGACCGATGAGTAGCGTTTCACCAGGCCGGTCTGCTGCAGGGAATCGAGCCGGGCGCTGAGCAGCTTGTCGTAGGCGAGCGCCTGGTCGAAATCGTTGTCGTAGGTTGCAAAGTAGAGATTCATGTGTCCGCTCTCGTTCTTCTCGCTGTAAAGCCGCTGGCTTGCATCGAGCGGACCGTCCACGTAGTTGAGGTTCCGCAGGTCGGAGTCGAATCCCACTTTCGGGCTCAGGATGATGCCGGCCGCCAACAGTACGACCATGGTTCCCAGAATCCACGGATTGCGGTCCCAGGGCAGGCCGTTGATGCGGTCGATCAGGTGGAAACCCTTGTATTTCTTGTAGCTGACATCTTCTTTCTTGAGGAAGTGCGGCAGGAATACCAGTGAATAGAACGTACTTCCCAGCAGGGCGAAGGTGGCGAACAGGCCGAAGTCGCGCAGCAGGTCGCTTTCCGTGAACAGCAGGCCCAGGAAGGCGCCGATGGTGGTCAGGCAGCCCAGTACCACCGGCGTGGACTCTTCGCGTAGCATCTGTTCGATATCTTCCACGTAGTAGTAATGGATCAGCACGTGCAGGCAGTAGCTCAGGGCAACGCCCAGGATGATGGCACCGATGCCCAGGGCCATGAGCGACATATAGCCCTTGATCCAGTACACGCAGGCCAGGGCGAAGAAGGTGCCGTAAACCACGGGCAGCAGCAGATGACCGATGAAGCGCAGGCGGTGAAAGGCAAGCAGCAGGATGGTCAGGATGATCAGCAGCGAGATGCCGACCGTCCACACGAGGTCATTCTTGATGGTGCCGGCATTCGAGACGGCGCCCAGCGGCGCGCCATGGAAGAGGATGCGGGCATCCGGATGGGCGGCTTCGAAAATCTTGCGTTCCTGGTTGAGGATCTTTGCAAAACGGGTCGAGGTGCCCGAATCGGTCTGCTGGAAACTGGGAGAGAGGAAGGCCATCGCCACACTGCGGTCGGGGCAGAAGAAATGGCCGTTTTCGATGGTATAATCGCCGACCGAGCCGTCCTCCGCGCCTTCCGGCATCAGCTGCGCAAGGATGATGTCCCGCAGGGCGAAAGGATCGGTGCAGACCATCTGTGTCGTCTCGCCGGTCATGTCGCTTTCGATCAGCTCGACGTTCTTTACCATCCGGCTTTCGATGGATTCCGGCGTAAGTGCTTGGGCAAATGCCGTATAGAATGATGTATCAATCAGCGACGGGAGATGCTCGAAGCCGTAATCCATCGCACCGAGGGCCGTTTCAACTTCCAGCGTGCTGAGAATGTCGCGGATGTATTTCCCGCTGCTGTCCCGCTGCTGCAGCGCTGCGGTGAACTCGTCGATGTACCCGCTCAGCGTCCAGGTATCGAGCGTATCGTTGGGACTGGCGGAGGTGATCTGGATGAAAATCTTGTCTTTCAGGCCGATATCGCTGAAAGCGAGCTCGCTTTCTACACTCGATCTCGGCAGTAATTTGGCCACGTCTTCCTCATACCGGAGCTTGGATCCGAAGAAGACGAAAATCAAGGTGCTTATACCCAGCACCAGATACAATAATACTTTGTGGCTTTTGAAATATCGGTAAATCGGAACAAATATCCGTTGCATCTCATTCTTTCACTAAAAAAGCGGAATTCAGAACCGCAAGTCGGGGTCACGGTAGTCGTGGCCGTTGAGGACGTCGCCGTTGCCGTCGTAGTTGATGGTGCGCAGGGCCTTGCCCTGGGCGTCGTAGCTGGTCTTGCTGTGACGGCCTTTCTCTTCGGGCGGAAGAGTTCCGATGCGGCTGATTTCATCCTTGAAACGCTGCTCTGTCCCGCGGCGGAGCTCCATTTCCGTGATTGTGGGGTAGGTGTGATTCTCGTAGGCGTACCTACTGGTTTCCGGACGGTCGAGGTAGTCGATCAGTTCGAATATCTGCCCGTCGGCGTATTCGAAGATGGCGATCCAGCGGGGACGGGTCTTGTCTTCGTCGGCGAGTTTTTCACCTGTGCCGATGTACGAACAGGCGTGCGCCCAGCGGATCTCCCGGGAGAGAAAGAGCAGCAGCTCGGGATTCCCGCAATAGTAGTTCCAGCCTTCGCGCGAGCCCATTTCCCGGAAATAGACCGATACGTAGTCTTTCTCCTGGCGGGCGGAAAAGACTTCGCTTCCTTCGTTGGCATCGTGCAGTTCATAACGGAAGGAGGTCAAAGCCACCTCTTCCGCCGGCTCCATGTAGAGCCAGCGGGAGAGGATGGTTTCGACTTCACCCAGCGCCTGCGCGCCGCCTTTGGGCGGATAGGCCATGTAGCCGCCGCAGTCGCCTTCCGTGCCGTCGGACATCCGCATCGAGAACGACCAGGAGTCGCCGTCCAGGATGTCGACCTTGGGCTGGTAGTGCCCGTGATACTTGATCATCTTGTACTTTTTGACGATGGCCTCCAGGGAGTCCATCACGCTGCCCTCGGCCTCGAACACGCGGTCGCGGTCGTTGCCCACTTCCACGACGATGCGGGTCTTGCCGTCCGCCTGCCGCTCGGCGCTGTAGCCGATGTTGCTGTAGGCGTGATAGCCGTGCGAGGCGCTGTAGTGGATGTAGCCGAGCCGTACATCGCCCGGCTCATCGGGCCCGGCGGGTTTTTTCGGCCCGCATCCCAGCAGGGAAAGCAGCGTCATGATGATCAGGAGTGTAATCACGGGGCGGTTCACGGTTTTCTTTTATTTGTCGCGGTTTTCACGGTTGCCTTCGCGGCGCGGACCCCGGTTGCCTTCGCGGCGCGGACCACCGTTGCGGTTGCCACCGTCCTTGCCATCACGGCGCGGACCGTTTCCACCTTCGCGGCGCGGGCCACCCGTGCGCGGTTTGGGTTCCACATAGCCTTCCGGCTTGGGCTGGAGCGCACGCATGGAGAGGCGCATCTTGCCGGCCTTCGGGTCGTATTCGAGGAGCTTGACATCGACCTCGTCGCCGACGGCCAGGACATCCTCGACCTTCTCGGTCTTGTTCCAGGCAATCTCGGAGACGTGCAGCAGGCCTTCCTTGCCCGGCATGATCTCGATGAACGCGCCGAACTCGAGGATGGAAACCACCTTGCCGTGATAGACCTCGCCCACTTCGGGGACTGCGCAGATACCCTTGATCCAGTCGAGGGCCTTCTGCATGTTGTCGGCGTTGTCGGAAGCGATGTCCACGACACCTTCGGTAAGGTTGGTGCCCGGAATCGGCTCTTCGTCGATGTTGATGACCGTACCGGTCTCTTTCTGGATCTTCTGGATGGTCTCGCCGCCCTTGCCGATGACCGCGCCGATGAATTCGGCAGCGATGCGGAGCTGGACGATGCGCGGCACGAACGGCTTGTAGTCGGCACGCGGTTCGGGGATCACCTTGAGCATCTCGCCCATGATGTGCATCCGGCCGCGGCGGGCCTGTTCGAGGGCTTTCTCCAGCACGTCGTAGCTCAGGCCGTCCACCTTGATGTCCATCTGGGTGGCGGTGATGCCGTCGGCCGTACCGGTCACCTTGAAGTCCATGTCGCCGAGGTGGTCCTCGTCACCGAGGATATCGGTCAGGATGGCGTAGCGGTCGTTCGGGCGCTCGGCGTCGGTGATCAGGCCCATGGCCACACCGGCCACCGGTTTCTTGATCTTCACGCCGGCATCCATCAGGGCGAGGCAGCCGCCGCAGACCGAAGCCATGGAAGACGAACCGTTCGATTCGAGGATATCGGAGACCACGCGCACGGCGTAGGGGTTCTCCGGGGCAAGCGGCATGACGGCCTTCAGGGCGCGCATGGCCAGGTTGCCGTGGCCGATTTCGCGGCGGCCCGTGGCGCGCTGCGGCTTGGCTTCACCCGTGGCGAACGGCGGGAAATTGTAGTGGAGCACGAACTGCTGGTCGCCCTGGATGAGGACTTCGTCCTGCTCCTTCATGTCGAGTTTGGTGCCCAGGGTCACGGATGCGAGCGACTGGGTTTCACCGCGCGTGAAGATGGCGCTGCCGTGGGCGCAGGGCAGGTAGTCCACCTCGCACCAGATGGGACGCACTTCGTCGGTGGCGCGGCCGTCGAGGCGGCGGCCTTCGTCCAGGACGAGGTTGCGCATGGCTTCCTTCTCCACGTCGTGGTAGTAGCGCTCCACGAGCGGGGTCTTCTCTTCCAGCTCTTCTTCCGGAATGGTGGCCAGGAAGTCGGCTTTGACGGCGTCGAAGGCGGCGGCGCGCTCGTGCTTGGGCAGGGCGGCTTTCGCGGTCTCGTAGCAGCGGTTGTAGCAGGCCTCACGGACGGCTTTCTTGAGCTCTTCGTCCTCGACGTCGTGCGGGTAGTCGCGTTTGTTGACGTCGGTGCCCAGTTCGTGCATCAGTTCTTTCTGGATGCGGCAGTGCTTCTTGATCTCTTCGTGGGCGAACTTGATGGCCTCGAGCATGTCGTGCTCGGAGACTTCCTTCATCTCGCCTTCGACCATCATGATATTCTCCTCGGTGGCGGCGACCATCAGTTCGAGGTCGGCGCGCTCCATTTCGGAGAAGGTCGGGTTGATGACGAACTTCCCGTCGATGCGGCAGACGCGCACTTCGGAAATCGGGCCCAGGAACGGCAGGTCGCTCGTAGCCAGTGCGGCGGAGGCGGCCAGGCCGGCCAGTGCGTCGGGCTGGATATCTTTTTCAGCTGAAATCAGCATCACGTTGACGAATACTTCCAGATGGAAGTCGTCGGGCCAGAGCGGACGGATCGGGCGGTCCACCAGACGGGAGATAAGGATCTCATAGTCGTCGGGACGGCTCTCTCTCTTGAGGAATCCGCCGGGGAAGCGGCCCGCGGCGTAATATTTCTCCCGGTAATCGACCTGGAGCGGAAGGAAATCCGTTCCTTCCTTGACTTCTGTTGCAGCGGTTACGGTCGCCAGCAGCATCGTGCCGCCCATCTTCACGACCGCCGAGCCGTCGGCCTGCTTGGCAAGCTTGCCGGTCTCGATTTCGATTGTCCGACCGTCGGACAATTCAATGATTTTCTTGATAACGTTCATATATTAACCTTAGTGTGTCTTCATACAAAAAAGGCCGCTGGTTCCCGGCGGCCTTGATTCGTTCCCTGGAGATTATTTGCGGAGGCCGAGGGCCTTCACGATCTCGCGGTATCTCTCAATATCCTTCTCTTTCAGGTAGTCGAGGAGCTGACGGCGCTTACCCACGAGGCGGAGAAGGGCACGCTGGGTGTTGTGGTCCTTCTTGTTGCTCTTGAGGTGCTCGGTCAGATGAGCGATACGGTAGGAAAACAAAGCAACCTGACTCTCAGGCGAGCCGGTGTCAACATTAGACTTTCCGTATTTGCCGAAAATCTCTTGCTTCTTGTCTGCGTTCAAATACTCTGACATAATGCAAAAAATTGTTTTTAAGGGCTGCAAAGGTAAGGATTATTTTTAACTCTGCAACTTTTTATTTCACAATTATTTTGCAAGGGCGCTCAGTTTCTCGCAGAGCTGGTCGAGGCTCGTGAGCAGTTCGGCGCCGACGCGGTTGTAATAGGCGCGGGCCTTCACATCCTTGGCCGGATGGTTCACCTTGTCGATAAGGCTGTCGGCCAGGTCGCTGGCTTCATTGATCAGACCTTCCACCTGTCCCAGGTCTTTTTCGGGATGCAACATGGCGAACATAAGGCAATCTTCCACGAAGTCGCCGATCAGGAATTCGATATCCTTCTTGATGTCACGGAGATTCATAATTCTTCTTTGTGTTTTGAAATACAGGTGCAAAGATAGTGATTATTTTACAAAATACACCTGTCTGCGGATCATCTTCCGCCATTCAGGCCGGGGACTGTGTGCAGGCCGTATGGGAAGGTTGGGCAATAACAAAAAGAATCACTACCTTTGTCGAAGCAGATTTAGGGCAGAGCGACCCAATTCGTGGTTGCTTTGCATTGATATCAATTGAATGGAAGAAACTGTATCAGCATTATGATAGAACTGCTTGGAACGGACAAAGCAAGGTGGGTTTCCGAACCTTGCCAAGAAATGATTGAATACCTTGAGAATATGCTCAGCAAGGACCCGGCGCCTTTGACAGTTGCGGAGGTTGGAGTCGGATACGGCGCCACGGCGGTCGAGATTGTAAAGCGGCTCAGAAAAGGAGATGCATATTACTTTTACTCCTTCCAGGAGGATGTGGATGCATTATATGAAGATTTGCAGAAACAGTCGTATTGCAAGTGCAATCTGGTGCCGTTGGGAAATACACACGCCATCTATGATTCATTCTGCTGGAATCTCGGAAAGCAGGTGTCAGACCCCAAAAATAAAGACGGATTGTATGACCTGGTGTATCTTGACGGCGCACATTCATTCCTGCTGTCCGGTTTAGCCTGCGCACTGCTCAAGACTCTTATCCGTGACGGCGGATACTTGATCTTTGATGATCTGAACTGGTCATTCGGGAGTTCACCTGACTGCAATCCAAAGGTCCGCCCGGATATATTGAAACGATTCACACGCGAGCAAGTTGACACATTCCAGATTCAGATGGTGGTGGACGTTTTTATGAAGAATGATAAACTCTGGACGTGTGAGAAAACCACAGAACGTAGGGCAGTTTACCAGAAAAAGAAACCATTATTGAAAAGGATCTTCGGTTAATTGGCGCCAAGTTTCCTTTCCGCCCGTTTGTTTAGGTTTCCGCTGTTTCCGTTTCCGTTTTTTTCCGTTGGGGACTTTGGCGGGGCACGCTGGTTTTGTTGTCATTGCGTCGCTCTGACACAGCCGGCTCACTGCGTCTGTTGTCGTTGCCCTGCCGCGACACAAATGAAGCACCGCCGCTGTCTGTGTCGCGGCGGCGGGGCGCAAAGTGCCGGGTTTTTGCGCCTGGGAGGGCCGTCAAGCCCTTTCGGGGCGCATTATCCGCCGGATTTGCTCCCCAAAGGTAACCCGTGATCGTCCGCAGCCGCTGATGCAGATGGAACGGTCGAAAACTGTGGCGGGCCTCAGGCCACACCGAGGATGATGCCGGCGTCGATGTGAAGGACATCGTGGATACGGCGGGCAACGGCTAGTGTAGGCTCTTTTTTGCCACTAAGATATTCACTGATACGGGAGGGAGATACGCCGATTTTGCCCGCCAGGTCTTTTTGGGAAAGGCCTTGTTCAAACATTCGCTCGCGGATAACGGACGCTAGGTCTGGATCACCGATGGCGAAATGCTGGTCGGAGTAGTCTGCGACCAGATTGGACAGGATTTCCAACTCGATGCTGGAAGGGTCGCTGGTCGGTGTGTCTTCACCTACCAGTGGGAGCAATTCTTCAACGCGGGCGACGGCCCAATCGTACTGTTCGCGGGTCAGGACTTTCATCTTTTCTATATGTTTTTGGCACCGATGGTTTTGTCCATTCTTTCATATTCTGTGTGTGTCCCGATGAACCTGATATAGACAAAGTAGATGGTAAACTTGATGACGACGACAATTCGGTGATGATTGCCCATGATGTTGAACACATATCGTTGGTTCCCGACGGCATCGACCGAATTGAAATCCTTTTTGATATCAGCAAAACACGTCCATTCGCTATGTCGGACCACATACTTCCATTCCTGAAGCGCTGTTTTCGTCTCCGGATGTTTCTGTATATATTCGCTTAACGCTTGCTCTGTAAAAATGCGCATACGCAAAGATAAACCATTTCGTCCCAAATTACAAAACATAATTCCAAAATCTGGAATCATGGTTGTCATATCGTGTCGCGACACAGATGACTTTGCGCAGCTGTCTGTGTCGCGGCAGTAGGCAGTAGGCTGTAGTCCGGCAGTGGAGGCGTGCCTAGCCAACAACAAAGGCGGCCCCGTCGCATTCGATGATTCTTTCGACTTTGCGCTTGGGAAGTTGCATTCCGCTGGAATTCTGCGTTTTCTGTGCTTAATCCTTTGATTGTATTGACAAGCTTTCTATATTTGCGTATGAATCAATCCATTGTGCTCATTTCAAGCTATGGGCTCTGCCGGGCAGCTTTGGCGCAGGTGGTTGTTAAGTTCTTTAATATCATACGATTATGTGTTTTGTTCCGTTCTTTTCTCCTTCGTTGGAAAGAGCGTTAAGTCGTTTATTCACATTAACCCCAAATAAAGCGCGCAGATACAAGTTTTCCCCAAATCGGCAATAGGAAAAATGAAAATAATGATTTTTGTCCTTAAATATGCTAGAAATGAGCTATTTACTCCTACCGAATCAGGACGCGGCGGGGTTCTGCGGCAGCGATTCTGACGTCATTTTCCCGGCCGGGTCGCTGGGTCGTTCCGGGAGCAAAACCCTGGCGAAACGCTCCCGGACGGAACTGCGGGTCGCCCCGGGCGCAAATTCCCGGTCTCTTGCGCCCGCTTACCGGATCTTCAGGAATTCCTGTTCGAGGTAGCGGGTGTCGATGCCTTCGGAGCTGTGGAGCAGGATTCCGTTTTCGTCGATATAGTGGCAGGTAGGCGTCACCGTGTCGTTGGAGATCCAGTTCAGTTTGCCGAGGGTTCCACTCAGTTCGCTGACCACGCAGAACGCCCGCAGGCCGTATTCATCAATACTTGCCTGCAGTTCTTCGGGCGTATGGCAATTGACGACGATGAGCGGAAAACAATCGGGCGCAACTGCGGTGATCTTTTCAAGATACTTGCGCAGCTGGGTATTGTCCATGCCGTGCGTCATGCACCAGAGGCCGTCGTGAATCAGGAAGACCTTCTTCCCTTTCACTGCCTTCCAGTTGAAACGCTTCCCCTGGCTGTCGAAACAATTGAAGCGCCGGAAAGATTCTCCTTCGGCGATCTGTCGGGAAGCGATGTATTTGCGAAGCGCCTTTCCCGTGGGAGACTTGCGGATTTCGGGTGACGCGGATCTCAGGATCGCGGAGAGGCTGTCCTTCGAAAAGTCCCGGCGCCGGCGAAAGTAGGGGAAGGCCTCCTCGAAGACCAGTTCATATTGTTTTTCGAAGGCCTTCCGTTCCTCGGCGATCCGGCTGATCTCGGCCTCGAGGGCAGGCGCCTTTTCTTTGGCTGTCTGCCGATGTGCAGCGGCAAGGGCCAGCAGGGAGTCTTTTGACTCCGGATGCTTTTCCGCTTTCCATTCCAGCCAGTTGGCTTCCCGGTTGTGTGGCGGAACTTCCTGATTATAGGTTTGTATGGCCTTGATGCGCGCTTCCTGCAAAGAATCGATGTGTGCCAGGTATTGCGCATGGGTGATGGTCGTCTGCGCCAACAGGGTTGGGGCGGAAAGGAGCAGAAAAAGGGTAAGCAGCCGTGTCATCTTTTCTGTGCAGTCTTGAAATAGTAGGCGAGGTCTTCGTTGCGGAGGATGTCGTCGCGGAAGCGGGTGAACCACTGGGCGAAGGTTTCGAGGGTTTCGCCTTCGTAGAAGTTTTCGTCGAGTTCGCGTTCGTAGGTGCCGCCGCCGTTGTTGCTTGCGGCCCAGCCGGTGCAGATGTCGTCGTAGAAGCGGTAGGGTTTTCCCTGCCCGTTGAAGCGGATTTCCAGCCGGGTGCGGGTATCGTGTTCTTCGTCGTGGGCCCAGCCCACCACGATGTCGGCGTGGCGGAATTCCAGGCCGTGCTCCCGGGCAAACCGCTCGCCGTAGCTGTCGTACCAGCCGCGCACGAGCACCTTCCGTTTGCGCAGCGTCGCGGCCAGTTCCGGGCTGACGGCAATGGATTTGACCGTATAGTGGATGACGATGGAATCCAACTGCGGGAACGCTTCCAGGACGCCGGGGCCTACCTCGGTGATGCCTTTGCTGAATTCGACGCCCCGGTAGTCGTCGATCCAGTGGCGGCCTTTTCCGCCGTCGTGATCGACCTCCAGGTCTTTCGCAGAGATCATCCCTTTGCCACACACCTGGAGCGGCCCGCCCCAGGTGTGGTCAAAAGAGATATTCTTGTTGTTTTTTGAGATGCTCATCAGATCGAGATGATTCCAGGCTTCTTGGTCAGGCCGAGGCCGGGTTTGTCTTCGAGGGTGATGCGGCCGTCCACGAGTTTCATGCCGTCGAAGCAGTCGTTGCCCAGCAGATAGTTGCCGTCGAGGTCGGCCCAGATGACTTTCGGGGAGATCTGTGCGGCGGCGGAGATGGCCACGGAGGTCTCGGTCATGCAGCCCACCATGAGTTTCATATGGTTCTGTTCGGCCATGGTGATCATCTGGCGGGCTTCCCAAAGGCCGGTGCACTTCATCAGCTTGATGTTGATGCCGTGGAAGGCGCCTTTGAGTTTCGGGATGTCGTAGATGCGCTGGCAGCTTTCGTCGGCCATCACGGGCAGCGGGCTGCGCTCGGTGATCCAGGCGGTCTCGTCGAGCATGAGCTTGCTCATGGGTTGCTCGATCATCTCGACGCCGCGCTCGGCCAGCCAGTGGATCATGTCGAGGGCGTAGTATTTGTCTTTCCAGCCCTGGTTGGCGTCGATCACGATGGGGCGCTGGTCGCGGGCGCGGATGAGGTTGATCATCCGTTTGTCTTCGGCTTCGCTCATGCCGAGCTTGACCTTGATGATCTTGTTCCAGGAGGCTTCGGTGATCTTGGTGTTGACCATCTCGTCGGAGGCGTCGTAGCCGATGGTGTAGCAGGTGTAGGGCGTCTCTTTCGGGTTGAAGCCCCAGATCTTCCACCAGGGCTGGCCGAAGATGTTGCCCACCAGGTCGTGCAGTGCGATGTCGATGGAGGCTTTGGCGGCGGTGTTGTTGGTGGTGATCTTGTCAACGGCCGTCATGATGTCCTCGATCTGGAACGGGTTGTCGAATTTCGGGAGGACGTTGTCCACGACCTTCTTGTAGAATTCGTGGCAGGAAGCCTGCGTTTCGCCCAGATACGGCGGCATGGCGGCTTCGCCGTAGCCTTCGTAGCCGTCCCAGGTCAGGCGGGTGATGACGATGGGGGTGGTGGTGCGGGAGCTGCCGGAGATGGTGAAGGTGAACTTCATGATGCCCTGGAAGTCTTCCCAGGCCAGTTCCAGCTTCTTGCTGCCCGATTTCTTCTTGGCGGCCCCGTTGCGTGCGAACAGCTGCGAGGGGTGCCAAAGCGCCGCGCCTGCGGTCAGCAGGCCCGCCGTCTTGAGGAATGTTCTGCGGTCACTCATAATATTATTTGTTGAAATATACACCACTGTTTGCAATCGAGACCACGCCTTTGCCGCAGTCCTGGTTGCCGATGATGCGGCAGGCCCGGATGGGCTTGCGCGCGTAGTAGTCGGGCTGGCCCTCGATCAGCGAGTTGATGCGCACCAGCTGTGAGGAATGGATGATCTTGCCATCGCCCAGGTAAATGGCCACATGGGAGATGCGCTCCGGCTTGTCTTCGGTGGCTTCGCGGCCGAAGAACACCAGGTCGGCAGGCTGGAGATTGTCCAGTCCCTGCGACACGTCCACGGGTTCGCCGGTCTTGTACTGCTGGGAGGCGTTGCGCAGGAGCATATAGCCGTTGAGGAAATAGACGCTCTTGGAGAAGCCGCTGCAGTCCACGCCTTTGATGGAGGTGCCGGCCCAGAGGTAGGGGACGCCGAGGAACTTTTTGGCGGTCTCCAGGACGCGGGCGCGGGCGCGGTCAAGTTGCATCTGGGTCGCGTCGGCGGGGATGACGGCGTCGCGGCTGTCCACCCATTTGCGGAGGTCCGTCACGTCGGCGCTCGGGATGAAGCACACCGTGCCGGCGGGCAGTTTTACCTTGGTATAATTGCCGTGCTTGCCGAGGACTTCCACGATGTCGCCCCAGACGGCGTCGCTCACGTGTCCGGCGCCGGGACGCGGTGCGTCGAGGAAGAAGGAATAGTAGCTGGTGACAATCGCTTTTCCGGCCGCTTTCCAGGCATCGAGGCCGGCCTGGTCGATGGGGACGATGGCCAGCTCGTTGACCCAGGCCTTGTAGCCGTCGGGCGTCTCAATGTTCACCCAGTAGTCGTTGTCGTGATAGTGTACCTTGACGGGGGTTCCCATCAGGGCCTGTGTGCCGAGTTCGGCGGCATAATCCGGATCCTCGCGCATGTTGATGACGGAGAGGGAAGCCAGGGCCAGACCGTTTTCATCGACCCGTTCGGGCTCTTGCGGCGGCTGGGGGGTCTGCTTCTTTTCGGGGGCCGTGCACGCGAAGGCAAGCAGGGTGCAGAGGGCGAAAACCAGGAGACGTTTCATTGCTTTTTTCGTTTTCTATGCAACAAATGTAAGAAAAATATGGCTGATTTTCGCCACAAAGCGCCGCATTTCGCCCCAAAAAGGCCTGTTTTCGCCACAAACGGCTTTCCGCCGGGTACAAGCAGTGGAAAGGGTGCTTACCTTTGCCGCGATAATTATTAAAATCTGAAAAAATGGAAAAAACTGTTATCGAAGAGAAAGTCATCAACATCATCTCCAACAAACTCGGTCTTCCGAAAGAAGAAGTCACGCCCGCTGCCAGCTTTACGATGGACCTCGGCGCCGATTCGCTCGACACCGTCGAACTGATCATGGACTTCGAGAAAGAGTTTGGCCTGAAGATCTCCGATGAGGACGCCATGGGCATCAAGACCGTCAACGACGCCGTTGACTATATCTCCGCCCGCGTCTAAATCCGCAAGAGGACTTTTCCCTTCCGCCGGACAATAGAGCAATCTACGAGGCGATCCGGCCCAATTGTTCCGAGATCGCCTTGTAGTAACTCTTGGAAACCGGAATCTTCTTCGCATCCGGATGCGAGAGCACCAGGAAAGCCCGGGCTCCTTCCCGCTTGAAGATGGCCACATTCTCCATATTAACAATATAGGAACGGTGGCAGCGGATCAGCGGTGTGCCCTCCAGCTGCTTTTCGAGGCGGGTGGTTCGGCAGCGCATCAGGTAATTGCACAGTTTGCCGTCGTGCACATACCGGATTTCCACATAGTTGTCCTGGGAAGCGATGTAGTAGATGTTGTCCACGGAGAGTGAAAGCCGCAGGACACCGCTGTAATCGTAGAAGGGGATGACCCGGTCGGCTGCCGCATCAGGCTCTCCCGGAGTCTGGCTCAGTTTCAAGGCGGCGATTTCTTCCGCTTTGGACCGGTTCGCGGCAATCAGGCTGAAGATTGCATACGGAATGGCCAGAATGACGGCCACGCAGTACGATGTCCGCAGCAACAGCCTCGGGGAAAGGGGAATGTCCGGCTGGATGAACAGGGTCGTAAACAGCAGGTAGGCCACGGCGATCAAGACAAATTCGCCGAAAATCCACAGAATATAGCGACCCACCGTCAAGGTATGACGGAGCTGGTAGAGTTGCATCAGCATTTTGCTCACCAGCAGGATGAAAAGGCCGACCACGTAGAAAAGGAGCGTTGGCACAAGGGTCTTTCCCGGGTCCAGGCCCAGCCAGGCCGTCTCGGAAAAGGGGTGGTAGATCAGCAGGAAAAAGAAGGAAAATACAGTCGCAAACGCGGCTGATCCCCAAATGAACTTCTTCTGCAACAGGTATTTAGGTGTGTTCAATGCGCAATTGGTTTTTGCAAAAATAAGAATTTTTATGAAAATAACAGGTACTGGCAGTGCGCTTCCCGAAAAAGTTGTGACCAACGACATGCTCGCCGGATTTCTCGATACGAGCGACAGTTGGATCACTTCCCGCACCGGGATCCGCACCCGTCATCTTTTGAGTACGGAGACCCTCACCGATCTGGCGCTCAAGGCTGCGAATGCCGCCATCGCCTCGTCGGGGGTCCAGCCTGAAGATATAGATTATCTGATTTGTTCCAACGTAGCCAACAGCTATGTATCCCCGTCGCTGGGCAGCATCCTGCTCGCCCCGCTGGGACTCTGCTGCCCGACTTTCGACCTGAACGGCGCCTGCGCCGGACTGGTCTATTCGCTGGATATCGCCGATTCGTTCCTCAAGACGGGCCGGGCGAAGAACATCCTGATCGTCGCCGCCGAGGAGCCCTCGCGCTTCTGCAACTGGCACGAACGGGAGACGTCGGTCCTTTTCGGCGACGGCGCCGCCGCGCTGGTGGTCACCGAAGGGGAAGGATTCAAGGATTTCCTCCTGACGGGCGACACCCACACCGAGGTCCTCTATTACAAGCGTTCGCTGGAAGAGACCCCGTATGACCGGCTGGATGAGAAGACCGAGCCGCTGGTGATGAACGGCCGCGAGGTGTTCCGCCTGGCCGTGACCTCGTGCATCGACGACATCGACAAGATCTTGGAGAAGAACAATATGTCGGGGCACGACATCGATCTCTACCTGCTGCATCAGGCCAATTTCCGGATCATCGAATCGATCCGCCAGCACCTGGAGCAGCCCCGGGAGAAATTCCCGACCAACATGCAGAACTACGGCAACACCTCGTCGGCGAGCATCGGCATCCTGATCGACGAGCTTTCGCGCACCGGCCAGTTGAAAGACGGCGCCACGCTGCTGCTGAGCGCGTTCGGTGGCGGCTTCGTGACGGGCGCGGCGATCCTGAAATGGTCGCAGATCAATTACTAAACGATTTTAAACGGATATAAACGGATAGAAACAGATATGAAACGAGTAGTTATCACCGGACTGGGCTGCATCTCCCCGCTGGGCAACAGCGTGGATGCCATGTGGTCCGGCCTGCTGGAAGGCCGCTGTGCGATCGACACCATCCAGTCGATCGATACGACCGACCTGCCGGTTCACGTCGGTGCGGAAGTCAAGGATTTCCGGCCTGAAGAATACGGTCTCGACCGGGCGATGATCCGCCACAACGACCGTTATGCGCTCTATGCGCTCGCGGCCGCCACGCAGGCCATGCGTGACAGCGGCCTGGAAGTGGGCAAGGATGTGGACGCCAGCCGCCTGGGCTGTGCCATCGGCTCGGGTGTGGGCGGTATCCAGACCTTCTGCAAAGAACACAGTTCGCTGCTGGAAAACGGTGCCCGCGGCGTGTCGCCGCTCTTCATCCCCGAGATGATCGCCAATATCGCATCGGGCAACGTGGCCATCCTTTTCCACGCCGAAGGCCCGAACCTCCCCGTGGTGACGGCCTGCGCGACCGGAACCCACTCCATCGGTGAGGCGTACCGCATGATCCGCGAAGGCCGCGCCGACGCCATGATCACCGGCGGCGCCGAAGCCGCCCTCTGCCCGATCGCCATCGCCGGCTTCGCCAACAGCAAGGCCCTGACGACGGTCGAGGATCCCAATGCGGCCTCACTGCCGTTCGACAGCCGCCGCAAGGGCTTCGTCATCGGCGAAGGTTCCGGCATCATGATCCTGGAAGACTATGAGATCGCCCGCCGCCGCGGTGCGCACATCTACGCCGAAGTCTGCGGCTACGGCAACAGCTGTGACGCCTATCACTATACCGCGCCGCGCGCCGATGCCAAGAGTGCCACCAACTGCATCAAGTGGGCCCTCGAAGAAGCCGGCTACAAGGACGGCGAAGCGCTTTACATCAACGCCCACGGTACCGGTACGCCGCTCAACGACAAGGCCGAGACCCTGGCCATCAAGCAGGCGCTGGGCGAGACCGCCGCACGCAAGGCCGTCATCAGCAGCACCAAGTCGATGATGGGCCACATGCTGGGTGCCACCGGCGCCGTCGAGCTGGTCATCTGCGCCAAGACGCTGCAGGACGGCAAGGTTGCCCCGACCATCCATCTTGACAGCCCGGATCCGGACTGCGACCTCGACTATACGCCGCACACGGCCCGCGACTTCGCCGCCGGCCTGACCATCAGCAATTCCTTCGGCTTCGGCGGGCAGAATGCCTGCGTGGCCCTTCGCAAGATATAATAATATAGGATACTATGGATAGAAGTTTGACTAGAGAAGAACTCAAGAACTATCTGCCGCACCGCGAGCCCATGCTGCTCGTCGATGATGTGGCGCTGGAAGGTGAAATCTGCACCGGCCACTACAAGGTGCGCGGTGACGAATTTTTCCTGCAGGGACATTTTCCGGGCTATCCCGTGGTTCCGGGTGTGGTCCTGTGCGAGATCATGGGCCAGTGCACCTGCGCCCTGCTGCTGGACGTGCTGCCGGGCCGCCTGACCTTCTATGCCGGGCTCGACAACGTGCGTTTCAAGAACCAGGTGCGCCCCGGCGACCTGATCACCGTGACTTCCCATATCACCAACCGCCGCGGCCTGACATTCTTCATCGATGCGGAGGCCCGCGTGGACGGAAAACTTTGTGCCAAGGGCAGCCTGATCTTCATGCTGGCCGACAAACCTGAATAAGATGAAATTACTTGAAAACAAAACCGCACTGATCACCGGCGCTTCGCGCGGGATCGGGCGCAGCCACGCCCTCCTCTTCGCCGAAGAGGGCGCCAATATCATTTTCACGGATCTCAAACAGAACGAGCAGAGCGACGCGCTGGTGGCCGAGCTCCGCGCCAAGGGCGTGCGGGCTGATTTCGTGGCTTCCAACGCATCGGATTTCGCCCAGGCCCAGGAAGTGGCCGCGTGGGTGGCCGACAATTACGGCCGCCTCGACATCCTGGTCAACAACGCCGGCATCACCCGCGACCAGCTGATCCTCCGCATGAGCGTCGAGGACTGGAACCTGGTCATGGACGTCAACCTCCGCTCCGTTTTCAATTACACCAAGGCCTTCGCCCCGATGATGATGCGCCAGCGCAGCGGCTCGATCATCAACATCAGCTCCATCGTCGGACTCAACGGCAATGCCGGCCAGTGCAACTATGCGGCTTCGAAAGCCGGCATCATCGGGTTCACGCGCTCCATCGCCAAGGAACTCGGCTCGCGCGGCATCCGCTGCAACGCCGTGGCGCCCGGCTTCATCGAGACCCCGATGACCCAGCAGTTGCCCGAAGACGTCCGCAAAGACTGGATGAAGCAGATTCCGCTGCACCGCGGCGGTCTCGACACCGACGTAGCCCACGTCTCGCTCTTCCTGGCCAGCGACCTGGCTGGCTATGTGACCGGACAGGTCATCAGCTGCGACGGCGGCTTAGCTATCAACTAACAGATCAAACATCACATTATGTCACTCAAAATAGTAGTTTTGGCCAAACAGGTTCCCGACACGCACAATGTCGGGGCCGATGCCATGAATGCAGACGGCACCGTCAACCGGGCCGCCCTGCCGACCGTCTTCAATCCGGAAGACCTCAAAGCCCTTGAAATGGCCCTGCAAGTCAAGGACCAGGTGCCGGGTTCCACCGTCACCGTGGTGACGATGGGTCCGCCGCGTGCCGCTGAAATCATCAAGGATGCCCGCAACCGCGGCGCCGACGACGGTTTCGTGCTGAGCGACGCCCGCTTCGCGGGTGCCGATACGCTGGCTACCTCGTATGCCCTCTCGCAGGCCATCCGCCAGGTCGGGCATGTGGACCTGATCTTCGGCGGCCGCCAGGCCATCGACGGCGATACCGCCCAGGTCGGCCCGCAGGTGGCTGAGAAACTGGATATTCCCCAGGTTACCTATGCCGAGGAACTGCTCGCCGTGGATGCCGCGTCGATCAGTATCCGCCGCCGGCTGGAACGGGGCACCGAATGCGTCAAGGCTTCGATGCCGGTGCTGGTGACCGTGACTTCGGCCGCCGACGACTGCCGCTTCCCCAATGCCCACCGGATGATCCGCCTGGCGAAGGAAGAAGTCCGCATGATGGGTGCCGACAGCATCGACGCCGACATGGACCGGCTGGGCCTCAAAGGTTCCCCGACCAAGGTCAAGAAGATCGAGAGCGTCGTGCTGGCGCACAAGGAATCCGTGGTGCTCGAACCCACGGAAGCCGCTTTGAACGAGCTCTCCGCCACGCTGATCAAAGAGCATATTTTGTAGGAAATAATCATTGAATCGAATGAACAACGTATTAGTATATTGCGAACTGTCGGAGAAGAACCAGATTGCCGACATCGCACTGGAGCTTTGCACCAAAGGCCGCCAGCTGGCCAGCCGGCTGGGCTGCCGCCTGCAGGCCGCCGTGCTGGGCAGCGACGTCAAAGCCGCGGCCGAGTCGCTCTATCCCTATGGCGTGGACGATGTGTTCGTGGCCGACGATCCCCGGCTGGCGCCCTATCGTACCCTGCCGCATTTCGACGTATTGTCGAAACTCATTCAGCGCGAACAGCCCCAGATCGTGCTCTTCGGCGCTTCGAGTGTCGGCCGCGACCTGGCGCCGCGCATCGCCTCGTTCCTGCGCTGCGGCCTGACGGCCGACTGCACGCAGCTGGAGATCGGCTCGCACGAGGATGTCAAGAGCGGAAAGACCTATGAGAACATCCTCTATCAGATCCGTCCCGCTTTCGGCGGCAACATCATCGCCACCATCGTCTGCCCCGAGACCCGTCCGCAGATGGCGACAGTCCGCGAGGGCGTGATGAAGAAAGAGATTTTCGACCCTGCCTACAAGGGAACCATCATCCCCGTAGCCGTTGAGGCTTCGCTGGGCGCCGCCGACAAGGCAGTCCAGATCCTGAGCCGCGAGATCGAAGAGCAGAAGATCGACATCAAGGGTGCCCAGATCATCGTGGCCGGCGGCTACGGCATGGGCAGCAAGGAGAACTTCCAGCTTCTGCACAAGTTCGCCCACCTGATCGGAGCCAGCGTCGGCGCGACCCGCGCTGCCGTGGACGCCGGTTTCTGCGAAGGCGAGCGCCAGATCGGCCAGACCGGCGTGACGGTCCGCCCGAAACTCTACATCGCCTGCGGTATCAGCGGCGCCGTCCAGCACCGTGCCGGTATGGACCAGAGCGCCAAGATCATCAGCATCAACACCGATCCGGATGCACCGATCAACGCCATCGCCGACTACACCATCATCGGCGACGTGATGACGGTCATTCCCCAGTTTATGGCTTGTTACAAAAATAATCTGAAGTAGTTATGAATTTCTATACCGATAACGAAAGCCTTTCCTTCTATCTCCACCATCCGGAGATGGAGAAAGTGGTAGCTGTCAAGGAAAAAGATTTCGCCGAAGCTGGAAAGCATCCCGAAGCGCCCGCTTCCGCCCAGGAGGCGGTGGACCAGTACGACATGGTGATGAACCTGGCGGGTGAGATTGCCGGCGAGGTGATCGCGCCCAACGCCGAGGAAGTCGATCACGTGGGTCCGACCCTGGCCGACGGCCGCGTGCAGTATGCACCCGGTACCCGCCGCAACCTGGATGCCCTCATCCAGGCCGGACTCTACGGCGTGTCGCTGGAGCGCAAGTACAACGGTCTCAACCTGCCGCGTGCCGTGGTGGTGATGATGGCCGAGATCATCGCCCGCGCCGATGTGGGCTTTGCCACCATCTGGGGCCTGACCGACTGCGCCGATACCATCCAGGAATTCGCCGACGAGGCCCTGAAAGAAAAGTACCTGCCCCGCATCTGCCAGGGTGCGACCTGCTCGATGGACCTCACCGAGCCGGACGCCGGCAGCGACCTGCAGTCCGTGCGCCTGAAGGCGACCTGGGACGAGGCGGCCAAATGCTGGCGCCTCAATGGCGTGAAACGCTTCATCACCAACGGTGACGCCGACCTGCACCTGGTCCTGGCCCGCAGTGAGGAAGGTTCGACCGACGGCCGCGGCCTGTCGTATTTCGTCTTCGACCGCGCCGACGGCGGCATGACCGTGCGCCGCATCGAGAACAAGATGGGTATCAAAGGCTCGCCGACCGCTGAACTGCAGTTCACCAACGCCCCGGCGCAGATCGTGGGCGAACGCCGCCTGGGCCTGATCAAATATGTGATGTCGCTCATGAACGGCGCCCGCCTGGGTGTCGGCGCCCAGTCCATCGGTCTGTGCGAAGCCGCCTGCCGCGAAGCGGAGGCCTATGCCGCCTCCCGCGAACAGTTCGGCCATCCGATCAACCAGTTCGTGGCCGTGCAGGATCTGCTCGCCCGGATGCGTGCACGCACCGACGGCGCCCGCAGCCTGATGTATGAGACCGCCCGCTACGTCGATCTGGCCGCTTCTTCGCGTGCCGCTTCCCGCGTGGCCGACATCCTCACCCCGCTGGTCAAACTCAGCGCCAGCGAGTTTGCCAACCGCAACGCCTACGACTGCATCCAGGTTCACGGCGGCAGCGGCTTCATGAAGGAATACACCTGCGAACGCCTGTACCGCGACGCCCGTATCCTGTCGATCTACGAGGGAACGAGCCAGCTGCAGGTAGTGGCCGCTATGAAGGGTATCGCCTCCGGCGCTTATCTCAAGCAGATCGAGAGCTACGACGCCCGCGTGGCCGAAGGGCTTGCCGCCGGACTCGGCGAGAAAGCCGCTCCGGCCGCCGAGCTGCAGCGCTGCCTCGATGTCCTGCGAAAGGCGACCGACGGTTACCGCCGCTTCTACGAGCTGGCAGCCACCGAAGGCACGACGAGTGAACGCTTCGAGCATGCCACCCGTGCGCTGACCGAAGTGCTTGCCGCCATCGTGATGGGCTACCTCCTGCTGCTCGACAGCCAGCGCGACGCCCGCTTCCTGAGCTCCTGCCAGTACTTCGTCCGCGAAGCCATCGGCCAGGCCAGCCGCCACATCGCCACGCTGGAGAACTGCTAAGTTGCGCTGCAACGGACGCGGCTGACTGTTAGCTGATTACGCAAACTGATCCCCCTCAAATCGAGGGGGATCAGTTGTTATAAATGGCTGATGTTCAGCTGCGTCCGTTGCAGCGGAAAAAAGCGGGCAGGGCCGTATGGTTCTAGCGAAACTTCATTATCTTTACGCCTTCAAATCTGACAGACATGAGCACCGACCGTTTTGAGCTGGTCAGGGAGTCCTTCCGGAAGAAGGCTCCGGCCGTTGAAATCCCTTCACGGAAAGCGTCTGAATATTTCGGAGAACAGGTCTTCGACCGCGCCCAGATGCGGAAGTATCTGGATTCCGACACGCTCCAGGCCCTGCTGGAATGCATCGACAAAGGACATCCGCTCGACCGGGCAACCGCCGACGGCGTCGCCCGCGGAATGAAGGAATGGGCGCTGGAACACCACGTAACCCACGTCACCCACTGGTTCCAGCCGCTGACCGAAGGCACCGCCGAAAAGCACGACTCGCTCATCGACCTTGACGGGAAGGGCGGCGTCATCGAGACCTTCGACGGCCGTTCGCTCGCCCAGCAGGAACCGGACGCCTCGTCGTTCCCCAACGGCGGCATCCGTGCCACCTTCGAGGCCCGCGGCTACACGGCCTGGGATCCCACTTCGCCCGTCTTCATCCAGGAAGATACGCTCTGCATCCCGACCGTATTCATCGCCTATACCGGGGAGGCGCTCGACTACAAGACCCCGCTCAAGCGTTCCATCAAGGCGGTTACCGACGCCGCGCTTCCCATCTGCCGGCTCTTCGATCCGGCTGTGAACAAGGTCCGGTGTTATCTCGGTTGGGAGCAGGAGTATTTCCTGGTGGACGAAGACCTCTATGCCGCACGGCCCGACCTGATGATCACCGGCCGGACGCTGATGGGCCACATGTCCTCCAAGAACCAGCAGCTTGGCGACCACTATTTCGGCGCCATCCCTTCGCGCGTGGCCGCGTTCATGCGGGAGCTTGAGGTGGAAGGCCTGCGCCTGGGCATTCCGCTCAAGACCCGGCACAACGAAGTGGCGCCCAACCAGTTCGAGATGGCGCCCATTTACGGGGACGCCAATCTGTCGAACGACCAGAACCAGCTGGTGATGAACCTGATGAACAGCATCGCCCGTAAACACGGCTTCGTGGTGCTGCTCCACGAGAAACCCTTCGCCGGGGTGAACGGTTCGGGCAAGCACTGCAACTGGTCGCTGGGAACCGATACCGGCCGGCCGCTGATGGCCCCGGGTCGCGACGCATCCGGCAACCTGTTGTTCCTCAGTTTCTTCGTCAATGTGTTGATGGCTGTCCAACGGCACAACGACGTGTTGAAGGCCACCATCGCCAGCGCCACGAACGCCCATCGCCTGGGCGGGCACGAAGCGCCGCCGGCTATCATCTCCGCCTTCCTTGGCCGGACCATGACCGCCGTCCTGCGCAAGATTCTCGAAGTGCCTTCCGACACCCCGATCCAGATTGCCGGCAAGAAGGAACGCAGCGTGGGCCTGATCGAGATTCCCGAAATCTTCGTGGACAACACCGACCGCAACCGCACCTCGCCCTTCGCTTTCACTGGCAACCGCTTCGAGTTCCGGGCCGTCGGTTCGTCCGCCAACTGTGCCGGCGCCCTGGCCACGCTCAACGCCGCCGTGGCCGAGCAACTGCTCGATTTCAAGAAGGAACTGGATGTCGCGCTGGCCGCCGGAAAGACGCTGCAAGTGGCCGTGATGGACACGCTCAAACCCATTATTGCCAAGATCATCGACGTGGTCTGCTTCGACGGGAACGGCTATTCGGAGCAGTGGCAGCAGGAAGCCGTGCGCCGCGGACTCGACGTGGAGACCTGCGTGCCGAAGATGTTCAAGGCCTTCACCACGCCCGAATCGGTGGCGATGTTCACCCGGACCGGCGTCTATACCGAAAAAGAGCTGGCTGCCCGCAATGAGGTCAAGTGGGATATCTACACCAAGAAAGTCCAGATCGAGAGCCGCGTGATGGTGCGGATGGCCATCAACCACATCATTCCCGCCGCCCTGGAATTCAAGACCCGGCTGCTTCAGGACGTGGCGCTGCACCAGCAGGTGATGGGCGGCTTCGACGGCTGCCAGACGGAGCTCGATCTCGTACGGCGCGTCGGCGGCTACATTCAGGAGATCAGCGAGCGCGCCGAGGCGATGCGCCAGGCCCGCAAACGAGCCAATGCCATTGAGGATGAATACGAACGTGCCATGGCCTACCATGACATCGCTTCCCAGATCGAAGAGCTCCGCCGTCCCATCGACAAACTCGAGGAACTGGTGGACAACCGCCTCTGGCCCCTCCCGAAGTACCGCGAACTGCTGTTTATCAGCTAGTCCACGTAAATGATCTCCGTGTGGGAATCTATCTCCAGGTGGTTGATGGTGTGACCTTTACGCAGGTAGATGTAGCGGAGCTTGGGACAGGATTGCGCACAGATCCAGTCATGTTCCGTACAGTTCGAGGCTGTCAAGTCAAGTTCTTCCAGATTGGGTGAATCGTAGCACCAGACGCTGTTCAGCTGCGTGCATTGCGAGAAATCGATGTGACTTCCCTGGAAGAATCCAATGTTGCAGCCACCCATGTTCGGGAAATTTCGGAAATAGTCTTCCGGAATGTAGCGAGCCACATGGTCGAAATGGAGGCTTTCCAAATCCAGAAAAGTCATGTCCGGAAGGTAATCCAGCGGAACATTGTTCATGCCGATGCTCCAAATCCGTGGATTATGGGAGAAATCGATGGAGGTCAATGGGTTACCTCCAATGGTGAATTCTTCCAGCATGGGATTGGCAGACAAATCGACCGTGCGCAGCTGGTTGTCATCCAAGTGGCAGCAGCGCAGGATCGGGTTGCCCGACAGATCGACCTGGTAAATGCATCCATGGCTCCAGTTTCCCTGTGCAATGAGCTCTTGCAGCTGCGCCATCTTTTCGATGCCGGCGAGCGTAATGATGGAATCGGTGCAGACCTCGATCCGACGGATATGCTGCGCTTCCGGCAGGGTCAGTACTTCATCTTCGTTCGTGTCGAAGTTGGCCATCAGGTAGCGTCGGAAGACTGGGTCGGGGATATCGACGGTCTCCGGTCCGTCGTCGGTACGGAAGCTGATGCGTTCCGCCGGCAAAGGAATGGCGTGGCAGGAAGCAGGGTTCTTAGTGGCTTTCATAGTCTTTTCAAATATTTAATCGCCGCTTTGGTGCAGAAACAATATTGGATATCGCTCGTTCTGTCTCCGATTTGTTCTGCCAGTTCGGATATGTCGATCTGACGTTCGCGGACGCGCTTGAATTGCAGACGGAGATCGTCATCGGCCACGGGTCCGATGACCAGGTCGTAGTCATGCCGGAACGCAGGGTCCTCACGGTTGCGGTAAACGAATTGCACCCACTGGGCAGAAAGCATCTCGAAACGCAACACTTTGAGACGGCTTTCTGAAAGCAGGCTCTCGTCGAACTGATAAGCGATGACACGCGGTGCAGAACCAGTCAGTTCCGATTTCAATTTGGCGCGTCGTTCCGCCTGCTCCAGGGAAGTGGTCAGGTAGAACCCTTTCCCGAAGTAGGTGCCCGTCCGGCAGCGGGAGAGTTTAACGGATTTGAAATCTGCGGATGTGCCGTGGTACAGAATCATAGGCAATCGACATAAACGATCTCCGTGTGGGGATCTTTCTGGAGAAGCTCGACTGTGGTGCCCTTGCGGAGCAGGACCCTGCGAAGCTGCGGGCATTCGCGTACATGGCGGCAAAGAGAACAAGCATTAGAAAGAATATCGCCTTTCTTTGTTTCACAAACTTTCAATTTCCGAAACAGAGAGCCCGGTGCATTTGCTGATGAAGTCCACAGCAGCCTGATTGTCTTTCATTGTTTTGGCAATTATTCGCCGGCTTTCCTCGCGTCCTTCTTCGCGTCCCTCTTCGCGTCCTTCTCGGCGTCCTTCCTCACGTCCCTCTTCGCGTCCCTGTTCCCAGCCGGCTTCCCGTGCGGAGCGGTACTCGCTGATGGTGCGGGTGTATTTTTCCAGGTCGCGTCCATATTCGACCCATTGTTCGGCCGTCAGATTTTCGGTTACGGTGTTGATGACCCGCCTGAAAAGTTCCTTGTCAGGAAGATTCGTGGCTTCGATCTCCGCCAACAGTTCCTCTTTCGTTTTCATGTTTTTGCTTATTGCCCGAAGCAAATATAGCAACATTTCGTAGGATTCCGTACATTCTGTCAATGTTTTTGCGTGGATGCACGGGATCTGAAAGTGATGATGTTGAGAATTTCGGAGAAAACAGCACCGGTCTGCTTGCTGCGAAGCATAATATGTTGGTACAATGTAGGGTCTTTTTCATACGTCAAATCCATCAGGCAGATGGTTTTCCGAAAATGAATACCTGGTCCGTCATTGCAAACTATTTTTTGCAAATGTAAGCATTTGTTTAGTAAATGACGACTTACTAAGTGTTTATTTACATCAGCGAAGGACCTTGAAAGCTTATGTCATAGCCAAAAACAGGAAGCAATGGCTTGCTGGTTAAAAAAAAGTCGTAACTTTAAGTATTCTTTAAATTGCAAGCCTGTCCCCAGACACATAAATTGGGACGCTACCCCTGGATTCACTATGGAAGACCTAAAGAAAATACGGATCGAATACTACTGGTACCGGTTCCGGAAAGGACGGGCGGAGGTTCTGTTGGAACTTGTTGCGGATACGGGCAAATACCGTGTTCCGTTCCATTATGTGACGTCGGACGATAGTATCATTGGGCGGCTCTCTAAGGGAAGTCTGGAGGATGATGGGGATCTTGTTCTTATTGAGCACGAGATAAAGCCTTGGAAGATGAATGTCGTGGACAAGGAGTGGATATCGCTTGACAGGGTCAATGAACTCGATCTTCTGCGGAATGAGACTTCCCATATAACCTGCAATATTTACCGCTTCTTTCTGCATCTATTTCCGTGTGAGAAGGAGCCTGGCCTCCGTCACCGCGTTGAGGATTGGTTGGATGAGGTGAAGACCCAGGAGGCAAAGAGACGGTATAAAGCCCAACTGCAAAGCATTCTGGACGGAAACCTCCCCGTTCTGTTAGACGCCTTTTTTGTCAAAAAACCCGATCCGGAACTTGTGCACAAGGAGATGGAGACGCTGGAGCATTTCTGTATCCCCAAACGTAAGTCAGAATCTGTGAGTATGGAGGAGGATGTCTGCGATGAAGAAGACGCCTACCATTATAGACCGATTGACTTGAGGGCGTTGGGAGCAGAGATTGAATACGTGAATTTCCTTTTGGATGGTGAGGACTTGGCTGAGGATGTAGATTAGATTGGATTTTTGGTAGTCATTTCGTGGAAATATTCCCATATGAAAACCATTGACATCGTGTCAAGTTCGCAATAGCGGAGAAGTGCTTTAGCAATGGCATCAGTCCAGCGGGAATCACTGAACTGAAGTTTGGTATAGGCCGCCAGCGCTGCACCACCATTCGCAATAGTGCCGTCAACATTTTCCGCCGATTCCTCTGCGACGGCATCGTCAAACGCTTGAAGTTGGGAAGTTGAGACACCCAGGAATGAAGCTATCTCATCAAGATGTTTGTATGGGTTTTCAACCTTCCCGTCCGGCCCGATAGTAATCCAAGAAATGGCTTCTTCCGGTCGACAAATATTGAGACTGACGATCTCAGATCCATATATGGGCTTTTCATACTTTTGCCGAATGGATGTACTGGAGTTAAGGATAGCCGGAAGCACCACTTTGATGGAATTGCTACCTTTCATATCGGGATGGTAATAATACTTTTTTACCAGTTCAAGCAGGTCCACCATGTCTCGTTCGCCTTTATGCCCGGACTTCTCTTTCCTTGACGGATGGGTAATGGTATCAATAAAGCTAATGAGTTCTTCTTTATCCGCCTCCTCGCTGTCGCGCAGCTGTTTTCGGATTGCTCTCAAGATGGAGTTTTCATGGGATGCGTAGCGGAAAATGGTCCCCTCATCAGAACTTAATTGGCGCTTTAGCTCACGAACAAACTCAAAGTTCGGGAAATGGAGTTTTTGCGTATTTAGAAACTGTCCGGCGTGCCTAATCTTTCCATCTTTCTCAATAATGTGATGTGAGAACTGGAAAGCGACTTGTTCAAAAGGATGCATCCCCTTATAAAAAGGGATGGGAACGGCAGTGGTCTCAAAGTCAATCATATGGAAAGGCGGTCGCCAGGAATCCATCTCTTTTTTGAGCCCAAGGATATCCAGATATACGCTATTATGGATATTGGAAGAGAAAGGGGAGAGCATTTCTTCGTTATTCGTGCGCAAGGCAATTTGGAGAAGCCGCCGGTCTGAAGGGACAAGACCTGATTCTTGCTGTTTTTTTGAGTCCGGCAAGACCTCAGGCCGTATGTCAGCCAAGAAAAAGGTCTTACTGTCAATCAAATCGCCCCGGATACTCCTAGGCCCGGCTCCACCTCCCCATAATTCAGAGACGGACGGTTTTTTGAAATCTTCATCGGTAAAACCCGCCATCTCCTTCCAGCATTCGCTTTTACCATCCAGCATTCCCGGAGTCTTTTCGTTGGAAAAGAAAGGACAAGTCAGACATTTCCTTCCCAGCTGAGTATAGAGGCGGTTATGGTTCACATATAATTGTGACATCTCGCTCACGAAGTCAACAAACTTCTTTTCTCCCATCAATTCTTTTTGTTCGCCAGTTTCTCCAGCGATGATTTTGTCACAAAGAGCATCTACCTGAAATGCAGTAAGGATATGTTCTGCTCTTTCAAGACTCTCCGCTTCGGGATTTCGGACGATAGAAGCACGGCCTTTTTCATCCTTGACAACTTTGAACATGGGATTCATTCCGTCAACGGGAGCTCTCTTTGTTTTGTCGGCCATCATCAAATATGCGGTCACGGTGTAGGTCTCACCAAGTGCTTTCCGGATGACATACTTCTGAAAAGCGACATCATAGAGATAAGGAACAAGACCAGCGTACACATTGTTCTCACAGCCCTTCCTCTTCATCATAAACTGGTCCTCTTCGGGATTCCAGGAATGGGCCTTGACTTCAACGAGATTGATTTGCTGGCCTCGTTTCTCGATGATGTCTGCTCGGACAAAGCAGTTTCCCCACTTGAAAGCGGCTTCTGCAATATTTACGTTCTCCCTCTTGAATAGTTCTGCGGTCTTGGCAAGAGAGTTTTCGTAGTCGAGTTCTTTTATGTCGCAGTCTTCCGTTATTTTGTAATAAACTTTGGCCAGGTCGCCCACTTGCTGTCCCCCTTCGGCTAAGGCCTGCAGGAAATCATCTTCATTGTTTTGGTTGGCATAGTGGGCACGGTCTCCGTAGTAGTACAGAGATGTCGGGCAGGCAAGTGCTTGTTTGAAAGCGGATTTGGTGAAAAGCATGCTATTGTTGAGTAGCGATTTTATTTGCCGTAGATAAGACTTTATCTATCATTATATCGGTGTAACCTGATAGAGGCTTTTTGCAGTAAAGACCATTCTTTTTATCAGATATTAAGAATTTAAAATTGGCGCGAAGATCATTTGGAATTGTTCCTTTCTTTGTTGCAAAAACGCCACAATAGAGCGAATTACCACCGTCATATTTATAGAGTGCAACGTAAAAAGTTGAACTGTTATAGGAAAAAAAGAAGGCAGCATCAACGTTGGATCGCTTAAAATTGTATTGATTATCCTCAACCACATGTAAGTTGGGATATTTACTATGAAGCAACTCTTTGATCAAGTCTGTAATACCTTTCTTTACTTCCAAAACAGAATCGAGTTTTGAACGAGCTTCTATTAGTTTCTCATCGATAGGCTGTCCTTCTGTAAAACCTAATGCTTTTTTTAAATCTGCGTCTTTCATAAGGTCGATTTCTCTAAGTTTAAATTTGATTTCAAGGTAATTAACATATTGGCATAACGCACTCACGAGAAGTTGTTCGCCTTCTATTTTTTCTATTATAGGTTTTGCTCGATTTTTTAACCATGGCAAGATCGCATTCTTATATGAAAGATTTACACATCTTGCTTGATATGACTCTTTGTAGCTTATTCCCGTCTCTGGGTCTATCCACGATTGTTCTGAAGGTTCGTGACCATTAGAGGAAAGATATACAACATAGATTTGGTGCTCCTTATATCCGCGTTTTCTCTCGTGATTGATATATCTTGCAAGTTGATTAGGTTGATCTCCGACTTCGTTAATTTTGTTCTCAAAAATAATAGCATAATGGCAGGGCTCTTCTATGAAAAGATCGATTCGCCCATCTTCTGTTGAATCCTCTGTACGTGGTTCCGCCGGATGATTAATGGCTATTCTCTTCCATTGAGAGTCGGGACAAAGAGAAACGATATATTCTATAAGGCTTTTCAATAAAACAGGATCTCCTTTACTTCGAAAAGCTAGAATGCATCTAAGAATGCGACTATGTGCGTTTTCCTTCATCCGTAATTGTTCATCAGAGCCGTCTTCTTCGTGCATATGTACCTCTTCGAGGAGATTGATCTGGTAGGGCTGGCTTTTCATTCGCTCATTGTATTCATCGATGACATCGTCAATGAATTTGAGGGTATCTTCCATTTTTTGCAATTAGGTTTAAATTCATACAAATTTACTGATATTTACCGGAGATATCAATAGCTTAATAAAGTCTCCACACCGTCACTCGCCCTTCCTCGGCGCGATGATAGCGTTCGATGGCGTCGACCATATGGTAGTCGGGCCAGTCGAAGTCTTCGTAGTCAAAATCGCCATTTCCGCCGTAGAAGAAGCACTCCGGCAAGGAGCCCATCATAACCGTGCGGCCTAATGGCGCGTTGAAGTCACGAAAGTCAGTCCAGTTAAAACCAAAGCAGGTGCCGGGCTGAATGATGGCCACTGCCTTGGGTTTGACGTGGTTGGCGATATAGAGACCGGCGTAGGCAGCTGCTCCTTCAGCGCCCAGGTAGAGTAGTGAGAAGCGTTCCGGGCCGTGAAGGTCACCGTACTTTTCATCACGCTCATAGACTACCCATCGGGCAAATGGCTTCCAGAGGTCTCGATAGCGGTTGTATTCAGTCGGATCAATGCCCCGTGGCGCTTGAACCGGGCGGTCAGCCCCAATTTCGGCGGGCGTCAGCGCACGGGTGGCAAGGAGATGGTAGCCTCTGAAATCATTGAGATGTGCTTTGATCCTTTCTTCACCTGTGACATAGTCGACATAGACGAAACTGCAGATGTTCAGCTGGGGGAAATGCTGGTTGCAATAACGAATGACGTCCCCGTCGAGGTCGCAAGCGGGGTAATAAAGGGAGTTCTCCAATAGTTGCCGAAGCGGAAATACACCGCATTCGATTTCGTTGACGGTCAGAGAGAGTAAATAGTTGATTTCCATTTTTTCAAAGTTATTCATTTTTACTGAGATTTCAAAAGGCTTTGATAATGTCGTAGACGATTCCGATCGGAACCGCCAAGACGAATAGCAGCATCCCCACTGCCAAGATGAGCGGCAGGAGGGCGAGGATCAGGAGGATCAAAAGAGTGGTGCCGAAGGTGTCCGAGCACCACTCGCATATTTCAAGTATTTTTTCCATAGGCTTAGTATCCGATGGGGCGGCGGAAGGGACGGTTGGCGATGGTTTCTTCGTCGCAGTAGTGACGAATGGCGGCGAAATCCGGTTCGGAGCCGTTCAGGATGGCATCGAGGTTCCGTTTGCGGGCGATGTTCTCGATTTGGCCGCCGCTGAAATCGTAGTCTGCGGCAAGCAGCCTGGCTTCTTCTTCGGAGAGTTCCGGGATGATGGAGCGCCAGATGGAGGCGCTTACCTCGGTGCAGGGCTTGTCGAAGCGGATCTTGAAAAGGAAGCGGCGGTCGAAGGCCGGATCGAGGTTGGAGGTAAGGTTGGTGGTGGCGATGAGGATGCCACTGAAGCGTTCAAGTTCCTCCAGGAAGATGTTCTGGAGGCCGTTTTCCATTTTCTCGGTAGAGTTGCGGACATTCTCGAAGCGCTTGCAGAGGAAGGCGTCGGCCTCGTTGAGCAGGAGGATGGGCGAAAGTTCGTTCTCTTCGTTTGCCTTCCGGTAATCGCGGAATAGGCGGCGGGCGTTCTGCTCCGATTCACCAATCCACTTGCTGAGGATCTGGGCAATGTCTGCGGAGAGAACCTTTCGCCCCGTGGCTCTGGCGAGTTGAAGGGCGGTCTCGGTCTTTCCGGTGCCGGGTGCCCCGAAGAAGAGGCAGGTGAAGCCGGTGCGCATCCCCTTGGCTTCCATCGATTCAAAGACGCGGTGCAGGTTGACGGGGCTCAGGAGCGTGGAAAGCCGCTGAACCTGCTGCTTTTCGGTTTCATTGTAGAAAAGTTCCTTGGGCGTGTACTTGGCGCTGTCTTCGAGCCAGATGCTCTTGTTCCCCTCAAAGGGAGTGGCTTCTTTCAGGAAATCTTCGGCGATGTCATCGCGGATCTTGAACTGCCCTTCCTTGACCAGTCCGTCGACCGAGACCTCTTCAATGATCTTGTGCTTGAACAGGTCGAGACAGCTATGGCAGTTCTCCAGCCAGAAGATCGTTTCATCGAAACCTGACTCAACGGAAAAATACTCCCGAACATCCACGACCGAAAACTGATTGCCGTGGAAACGGGCTCCGTAGAGAGCGAGATAGAAAAGATATCGTTCTTGATCCGGCAAATTGCAGGGAGCAATGTGTTTTGTGAAGGCCATGCCCAGGCTGGACTCCGGATTGCTGCGAATCAGTAAGTCGACCTCTTCAACAAACAGTTCCTCGGTCATCTGATCACGGTGAACCTTTCCCAGGTACCGCTTGATCTTCGTCAGTTGGGCCTCCGTGCTCATTCCCTTCGGCTCGGTCCGCGTGTAAGCCTGGTTTTTCATCAACGCGGCCATCGCCTCGGCCGGAATGGATAGTTTCTCCGCGACGATGCGCAGATAGCCTTTCTTGCGAAGTGTCTGGAACTCGTCAGCGTGCGACATGAGTTCCAGATAGGAGCAGCCGACCGCATCGGCGATCTCGCGGAAAGAAGTACGCTTCCCGGCTGCGCCTTCGATGGCGAGTCCGAGCAGCGTCGCTTGAAGGGCGGTCAGTCCGAGGGTTTCACGGAGCATACCGATTTCTTTTTTGATGCTCTCGGTGCTGTCGAGAGCAGGATCGAACAGGTTGAGTTCGGAGTTCTTAATGCTGGTGACAATGGTGTTGAGGGCGTTGAGAATGTTTTGTTCCATATGAATTGATTGGTTAATTCTGATTGTTTATATTGTATCAAGACTACAGGGTTTGTACCCTGCGACCGTAGCGTTGGTATAAAAGAACGAACCATCTTGGCGGGACGAGGAAGTACCGGATATTCGTACACATTGAGAAGGCACTCTCATCGAGGTGTTTGACGGATTCGGGTATCAAGATTTCCAGCAAGGAGGAGCACCCGCTGAAAGCAGCTTTTCCTATTGACTTCAACTGGGGAGGGAAGTCGATATCCTTGAGTTTGTTGCACCCTATGAAAGCCTCCTTGTCGATCTTCTCCAGGGATTCGGGCAGGAATACTTCCTTCAGACTCCGACAATCCCGGAAGGCGTTTTCGTTGATGGAGGTTACCGTATCGGGCAGTTTGATGGTCCAGAGGGACTCGCACTCACGGAAGAAAGAGTCAGGGATGGTTTTCAGTTTTTTGGGTAGAACCACTTCTTTCAGGTTCGTACAACCCTCGAAGACCCCTTTCCCGATTCGTACGACACTGTTGGGAATGACGATTCTTTCCAGTTTTCGGCAGTCCTTAAAGGCGTGAGCCTGTATTTCCCGGAGCTGGGATGGCAGCGTAACCGAGGCCAATGAGGTGCAGTTTTCGAACATTGAATCAGGAATGGTTTTCAATCCCGCCGGCAAAGTGACTTCCTCCAACGAAGCACATCCTGCGAAGGCCCGTTTACCGATAATCTTGACACTGCGCGGAATCCGAATCTTATGAAGGCGCTCGCAACCAGAGAAGGATTCCGCTGAGATAATCTGCAACTCCGACGGTAGCTGAATGGAGGCTAATGAACGACTATCCTTGAACAACCCAGCGGAAATAATGCCCATCTCCTTCGGCATTCGAACCCGCTCAAGGCCTTTGCTCTCGCAGAAAGCACTCTCCTCGATGACCTTCAGTTCATCTGGAAGGAAGACTTCCTTCAAAGCGGGGGCTTTCAGTACGGGTAAGGCCGGAAGGCACTGTAGTGAAGAAGGAATCCTGAGTGTCCCTTCCTCAAGGCGGCTGGATTCTCCTACTTTTTTCTCAAAAGAAGAATTCATCCCCGGCCATTGGCTGCGCAAACGCTTTCCACCGAGGAAATATGCACTGTAATGAGGTACCGTATCCTCGAGGGTGTGATATTTTTCATAGAGTCCGTTTTGCTGGTCTCCCTTGTGGATCTCGCCAAGGATTTTCGCTTCGCCCGTGAACCGGTCGATTTCGTAGAGGGCAGTCCTTTGTAGCGTGTCTCCTTCAACAGGCTTTTCAACCGTTTCAACTTCCCCAATGACACGGTCCAGGCGGTTCCACCATATCCGTTTCCGGGTAGCTCCGGCGGAGAAAGCTGTTAATCGGCCGTTCTTAAAAGCCACTCTTTTTGGGAAGCCATTATAGCGCTTCCAATAAATGGCGGATTGCGGCGTCAGATTGCCGTGGCCGTCACCCTGCAGGATGCACCACGGATTGCTGTCCATCCCCCAATGGGTGTCGATGATGTGTCGCATATTGATGCGGGATTCCTCGGATTCTACGACGTTGAATACCTGAAGCCCGTTGTCAAAAATGCGATAAAGTTGCAGGGTAGAAACCTTAAAGGGATTGATCGGTTTGCCGGGGCGGATGGCCCGGGGGAAGGAATCGATGATCTCCATCGGAGAATCGTAAGCGAGCGGATCAACGTGGTTGTTTTTGGCTACCTTGACGGCTTGAAGAATCTTCAGTTCATCTTCAGGCAGAATGACGGTGCCGGCACAAAACCATTTGCAGGCGGCTCGTTGAGCGACAGGCATCTTGAGAGTATCGACATACAGAATCCATTCAAGGACAAAGGCGCAGACCTCTTCCTCTTTCTTTTTGGAGAGGCGTATTTTCTTTTCGAGTTGACGGCCAAGCAGGCCCAATTGATTCCGGGACATCTTTTCTCCGAGTTCCGGATTGTGCGAGATGGGGTACTGGGTGGCGAGGAATTCTGCCACCGTACCGGAATTGTCTTTTTTCTTCAAATCTTGCGTATTATTTTTTTGTTTTCAATTTTTAATGAAATGGGCATAGTGAGAGGGTCGCGTCCATAGCTATGAACACGTAAAAGTGAATTTGAAAAATGTCAAAGAACAAGCAGGTGGTTATTTCACCACCTAAGATTTGATATTTCACAAATCTTTTAAAAATTTATGTGTGGGGGATTTTTTGTTGGGATGAAAGTATGACGAATATCTTACACTTCCAAATATTAGCCGTCAGTTTTTGCCAAATTATGGCAAAAATGTTATTTTTGTGTCCGTAGAACAGGTATTCCTATGATAGTCATTGAATCCAAACAACGGAAAAGAGAAAATATCGAACGGGATTACCCCGGAGCACTCATCATAGATGTCACCCACCGGTCGGAAGATGAGTTCGTCCGGCTTAGTCCCTATTATCCGCACGGCGGTATTCCTGTTCCATTCTCGCCGGGTTGGACATCCGCATCTGTAGAAGGTATCTGGCAAGGTTTGATGGTGTTTGAACAGGCCGATATTGACACAAGTCTGTTCGAAAACCGGAAGATGCAAGGGCTGAAACGTTCCGAGAAGAAATACGGCAGCACACTGGGCCATAAGAAGGGCGTTGAGGGTGATCCCGGTAAGTTGCTCGATCTTGTGATGGCCCGTAAACTCATTTATGCTCCGACATACCGATGGATGCTGGAGAACAAGGCGCGAACGCAGGTTGAGAAGATCCGGGCACTGTCGGAGAAAGGCACGGTTGTTTTGTTGGATTATGAAAAGAATACAAACATCTATATTAATAGACCTCTTTCCTATGCAGGGCTGATCAAGGCATACATAGAAGATCGCTATCCTGTGCCAACTCCCACTGAACAAGCCAGGGCTTTGACGGAAGGTTTTTTTGCAGACAATGATCTGCCTCAGGAATTCCTTCCTACGGTTAACAAGCTCTCGATGTATTATGTGGGAGAGTGGATTACCGTTGGACAATACGGGCTGGGTGAGATAACTGAAATTGATGGGTACAAGGCGACTGTTGACTTCTGGCCTTTGAAAAAAGAGATATCCCTGGTGGCAGACAGAGTGGAGCCCTTCCGCGCTGAAGGAGACTTTACATTCATTCGTGAGAATGTCCGATACCAAAAGCGTCGGTCTGTCCGGGAGTTGGAAGTTGTTGCTTGTACAAACAAACAAGTTCCGGAACTGACGATTCCGGAATCATTGACCATCAACGGGGACTCTTATCCGGTGATGTCGATAGGCAGTAGGGCTTTTGCGGGAATGTCGATCCTGCACCTTCTGTATATCCCGTCCTCTATTCGCGACATCGCGCCTGACGCTTTTTTGATGAGTGATAACATTGTCCAGTTAAAAAAAGTCGGCCGCGGCCGGGACCAGGTGACATTTATGCTCAGCCAAGATGGAAAGTGGGGAGTACTGGCTGACCCGCGAAGGAGAGTCTCTTCCGTTCCATTCGAATACGAGAGAATCTGTTTCTGCGCCGCCAAACTGGTGCCTAATCAGAGGATTCCCGTTTATTACTTTTTGGTTAAGCAATATGGACGTTGGGGGTTGCTCAACAAGGCAGGCCGACAGCAGGCGCCCTGCATCTATGATGAGCTGTCTCCGGTGCTGGATAATGATCTGCTGCAGGGCTTTGCTTTTCGACGGGGCGATGTCCGAGGCATCATCGACGGAAAGGGACACGAAACCATTCAACAGGAAGACAACGTATGGCACACAACGACTTCAAACGATATATCTGGCTCATCGAACTGCTGAACAGGGTTGATGGGGCTTCGTTCGCCGACATTGACGATGCCTGGCAAGATGACCCCTTGCTGAATCCAGTGGGCGAACCACTGCCTGTCAGAACTTTCTACAATCACATCAAGGCCATTAAAGAGATATTTGACCTTGAGATAACCCAATCCAAAGGTGACAGAAAATATCGGGTCTCGAACTACTACGGAAGGGTACAGGAGGAAATTGTGTCCTACCTGTCGCTCAACGCCACGATCAATCGGTATAAGGATTTACGGGGAAGGCTTTTAGGAGAGGAAGAACCTCTTGTTGATCAGCGTTATCTGCAGCTGTTATGTCAAGCTATGCACGAAGGGAAGCAGGTCCGGCTGGAATACAAGAAGTACGCTGACAGATGTTCCAGGGCCAGAACGTTGTCTCCCTATTGCCTGAAAATATTCAAGCGCCGCTGGTACCTGCTGGCGAAAGAGGGAGATTATCTCAAGACTTTTGCACTTGATGACAGAACTACCGGCATCGAGATGCTGGATGAAACTTCCGACTATGCTGAAGATTTTGATGCGGAAGCCTATTTTCGCGATACCTTCGGTGTTCTGAAGTCAACCGCCAGAAACGTAATCGTAAAGGCGTACGGCCACGAGGCTGATTATTGGCGATCTTCACCAGTGCATCCGTCCCAGCAGGAAATCGAGACGGAGAACGACTACGCGGTTTTTTCCCTGAAAGTCGGGACAGATGCCTGGGAATTCGTTCAGGAACTGCTGTCCCGCGGGGACCGGATCGAGGTTCTCAAGCCGCAGTCGTTGCGGAAAGAAATGGCTCTCTGCATTGAGAAAATGCAAAGACGGTATAGAAACACGGAACTTGAAGACTAGACGCCGGGCTCAGACCTTTCAACACCTTCATAATCTCTCCGATCCCTCCCTTAATCTTTCTCCTCTCAAACACCCTTTCCATGCGAAATTTTTCGCAATTTAAAAAAGATATTCTAAAAAAACAAAACTGCCTCGGATATCCTGTCGTATCGAGTAATGCCCGTAATTAGCGATGCTCCGCCTACGGTTTCTGCGCGTCGATGTTCGCGGCGGGTGTTGCAGCCGCGCTGGGCTCATACAGATTCCAGTTTTGCAATGCGGAGCGCAAGCAGTTTGTCGCCTTCGGAAAAAGTAACGGTGATTCTTCCACCTTCAATGGATTTTACGGTGCCTTCACCGAATTTGAAATGGCGCACACGCTGGCCGATGTTGAACTCACATTTTCCCTCCTCGGGTTTTTGCTGCTGGGCCTCGTCAGTGCCGTCATATACGGGATAAGTCCCATCGATGTAAGCTTTGATGAGACTTGCGTGGGAGAGCGGTGAAGACGGGTCTTCCACAACCGGATTCGTATCATAATCCAATAGGACTATCGTCCTGGTTTTTGCAAGTTCCCTAAGTTTTTCAATCTCGGTCCTTGCCTTGTGTTCCATCATCCACTTGTAAGTAGGAACATAGATGAGCTTACGAGCTTGGATGTATTCCAGGAGTTCACTACCACCTACACCTTTCCGATGCCCCTTCGGCTTTCCGTATTTTCGCACTGTACGCTTCAACCCCTTCATTGTATTGTTCCTAAACAGTGCAGTGTCCACCCCGGCGGTTTCGAAAACTTTCAAACCCTGCCAGATGGATTCAACACTCATTGCAGCCCAGCCAGGTGAGAATGGTACCGGAATGCCCCCATGAGGATAGAACGGACTCAATCGAATCATCTCATCTTTCGCGTGAGATGTAACATCAACGATTAAGACATCGGAAAATTCTTTACGAATCTTCTCTTCACTGCATCTTTTGTTCTTTACGATAATCATCTGTGTTTTTTTATTGCAGACAAATATAAGTCATAACAATAAGAAAACCGGGCCGTTTTTGCCAAAATATGGCACAATGTAAAATCGCCCGCTTCTCAGGACGAGATCTCCCGTGGCAGATACAGCGCTGAGGATCGGCTATTTGCTAACAATCGTGTGCGTAAAAATGCGCACACGATTGTTGGTAAGTCGCAGATTGTCAGATAGATAGGTGCTACGGCGGCGGGCGATCAGCGGTATTCGTCCCAGGCCTTCACGGGGAGGGTGGCGGGATCGAGGGCGCAGAAGGCACGGATGTAGGCCGTGGCCAGGCGGCTGTTCGTAATTAGCGGAACGTTGAAGTCGATGGCGGCCCGGCGGATGCGGTAGCCGTTGGTGAGTTCGCCGTGGGTGAAGTTCTTCGGGATGTTCACCACCAGGTCCACGCGATGGCTCTGGATCAGATCGACGGCCGAAGGTATGGCCTCCGGCTGGCGGCCGCCGTCGGCCGGCCCGCCGACCGCGTGCGCGTCAGCTCTGCGCCCGTCCTCGCCCGGCCCGTCAGCCGCGCCCGTCCCGTCTGGTGCTTCGTCGGGGAAGCGGGTGCGGCGGGCGGGGACGCCGTTTTCCTGCAGATAGCGCCAGGTGCCGGTTGTCGCGTAGATGTCGAAGCCCTGCTGGCTGAGCATCTGGCATGCCGGCAGCAGGTCGGCTTTCTGGATGGCGTTGCCCGATGAGATCAGGACGGCGTGCTGCGGAATCTGGTGGCCGACCGAAAGCATCGCCTTGAGAATGGCCTCGTCGAGATTGTCGCCGATGCAGCCGACCTCGCCCGTGGAAGCCATATCCACGCCCAGGACCGGATCGGCGTGGCCCAGGCGGGAGAAGGAGAACTGCGAGGCTTTCACGCCGACATACGGTAGTTCGAAAGCATCGATTCCGGAAGTCTCCGGGTGCTCGCCAAGCATACAGCGCACGGCCAGGTCGATGAAATTCAACTTCAGGATTTTCGACACGAAGGGGAAACTCCGGGAGGCCCGCAGGTTGCACTCGATGACCTTCACCTGCCCCTGGTGAGCCAGGAACTGGATGTTGAACGGGCCGGTAATGTGCAGCTCGGCGGCGATGGCGGCGGCCACGCGCCGGATGCGGGCGGCGGTAACGCAGTAGAGTTTCTGCGGCGGGAACTGGATGGTGGCGTCACCCGAATGGACGCCGGCATATTCGATGTGCTCGGAGATGGCATGCGCCACGATCCGGCCGGCGTCGGCCACGGCGTCGAATTCGAACTCCTTGCTGCGCTGGATGAATGAACTGATGACCACCGGATGCTCCGCCGAGACTTCGACGGCCATCTCCAGGAAGGTCTTCAGGTCTTCATCGCTGTAGCATACGTTCATCGCCGCCCCCGAGAGGACATACGAGGGCCGTACCAGCACCGGATAGCCGACTTCGTCGATGAAGTGCCGGATATCGTCCATCGTGGTCAGCTCCTGCCAGCGCGGCTGGTCGATGCCCAGCGCATCAACCACCGAAGAGAACTTGTTGCGGTCTTCCGCCCGGTCGATGTCGTCGGCGTTGGTTCCCAGGATGTTGACGCCACTGCGCTGGAGCGGCAGGGCCAGGTTGTTGGGGATCTGGCCGCCGACGCTGACCACCACGCCGTATGGTTTCTCGACGGCGCAGATCTCCAGGACGGTCTCGAAGCTGAGTTCGTCGAAGTAGAGCCGGTCGCAGCTGTCGTAGTCGGTCGAAACGGTCTCCGGGTTGTAGTTGATGATGACGGTCTGCCAGCCTCGCTGCCGGAAGGCATTCACGGCGTTGACCCCGCACCAGTCGAATTCGACGCTGCTGCCGATGCGGTAGGCGCCGGAACCCAGGACGATGACAGTCCGCGAGCCGTAGTAGGAGGGAACGATGTCGTTCTTGCTCCCGTTATAGGTCAGATACAGGTAGTTGGTCCGGGCCGGGAATTCGGCGGCCAGCGTATCGATCTGTTTGATGCACGGATGAATGCCCAGGGTGAGCCGTCGCTCGCGGACCTCGGCCTCCGGCCGCTTGTACACACGGGCGATCTGGATGTCGGAAAAACCCTGCCGTTTGGCCCGCAGGAAAAGATCGCGGCCGACGGCGGCCAGCGACGGGCAGGCTTCCAGTTCGCGGTAGGTCGTTTCCAGGGCGAACAGTTTGTCGAGGAACCAGCGGTCGATGCGGGTCAGTTCGTGGACGCGCTCCACGCTGTAGCCCGATTCGAAGGCCGCCGCAATGGCGAAGATGCGCGTGTCGGTGGGATGCGACAGGGCCCAGTCGAGGTCTTCCACCTTGTAGGGTTTGTTGCAGACGAAGCCGTTGGCGCCCTGCCCGATCATCCGGAGGCCTTTCTGGATGGCTTCTTCGAAGGTGCGGCCGATGGCCATCACCTCGCCGACGCTTTTCATGCTGGATCCGATCTCCCGCGAGACGCCCTTGAATTTGGCCAGGTCCCAGCGGGGAATCTTGCACACCACGTAGTCCAGCGCGGGTTCGAAAAAGGCGGGGGTCGTCTGTGTGACCGAATTCTTCAATTCGAAAAGTCCGTAGCCCAGGCCGAGTTTGGCCGCCACGAAAGCCAGCGGATAACCGGTCGCTTTCGAGGCAAGGGCCGACGAGCGGCTCAGCCGCGCGTTGACTTCGATCACGCGGTAGTCATCCCCGTCGGGACGGAAGGCATACTGCACGTTGCATTCGCCGACGATGCCCAGGTGGCGCACGATGTCGATGGCTTTCTGCCGCAGGAAATGGAATTCATCGTTGGTCAGGGTCTGCGAGGGGGCCACCACGATGCTCTCGCCCGTATGGATACCCAGCGGGTCGAAATTCTCCATGTTGCAGACGGTGATGCAGTTGTCGTAGCGGTCGCGTACGACCTCGTATTCAATCTCTTTCCAGCCCCTGAGCGATTTCTCCACCAGCACCTGCGGCGAGAAGGCGAAGGCCTTCCCGGCCGCCGCCTCGAGCTCGACCGCATTGTCGCAGAAGCCGGAGCCCAGTCCGCCCAGCGCATAAGCCGCCCGCAGGATGACGGGGTAGCCCACCTGCGCGGCCGCATCCAGCGCTTCCGCGACGGAAGCGGCGGCGTGCGAGCGGATGGTCTTCACGCCGATCTCGTCGAGCCGCCGGACGAAGAGGTCGCGGTCTTCGGTGTCGATGATCGACTGGACGGGCGTCCCCAGCACGCGGACGCCGTGCCGCGCCAGCACGCCGCTCCGGTACAGTTCCACGCCGCAGTTGAGGGCGGTCTGCCCGCCGAAAGAGAGGAAGATGCCCTGCGGTTTTTCTTTCTCGATGACCTTTTCGACAAATACGGGCGTCACAGGCAGGAAATAGATCTTGTCGGCGATGCCTTCGGAGGTCTGCACGGTGGCAATGTTGGGGTTGATCAGCACGGTCTGAATGCCTTCTTCGCGAAGGGCTTTCAGGGCCTGGGAGCCGCTGTAGTCGAATTCGCCCGCCTCGCCGATTTTCAGGGCGCCAGAGCCCAGCAGCAGCACTTTCTGTATGGTTTTGTCCAGCATGATGTCAGAGTTTGGAGATGAATTCATCGAAAAGGAATTCCGTATCGACCGGCCCGCTCGAGGCTTCGGGATGGAACTGTGCCGAGAAGAAGGGCTTGGTCTTGTGACGGATCCCTTCGTTGGTACCGTCGTTCATGTTGACGAACATCGGTTCCCATTCGGGGCCGAGCGTGGCGGTATCCACGGCGAAACCGTGGTTCTGGGAGGTGATGAAGCAGCGGTCGGTGCCGCACAGGCGCACGGGCTGGTTGTGGCTGCGGTGGCCGTATTTGAGCTTGAAGGTCGTGCCGCCGGCCGCGCGGCTGAGCAACTGGTTGCCCATGCAGATGCCGAAGACGGGTTTGTCGCCCGAGAGGGCCTTGCGCAGGTGTTCGACCGTAATGTCGCACAGGGCCGGGTTTCCCGGGCCGTTCGAGACGAAAAGCCCGTCCCATTCCAGGGTATTGAAATCGTAGTCCCAGGGGACGCGCACCACCTCGATGCCGCGCTTGAGCAGGCAGCGGATGATCTGGTGCTTGACGCCGCAGTCCACAAGGACGACCCGCTTGGGGCCGCTGCCGTAGCGGATCACCTCCCGGCAGCTGACGATTGCCACCTGGTTTTCGAGGTTGGGATCGGGGAATGCCGCGGGAGCCGGGGAGCCTGCGGGCACGATGGCTCCGAGCTGGGCGCCTTCGTCGCGGAGCAGCTGCACCAGGGCGCGGGTGTCGATGCCGCAGATTCCCGGAACGTGCTGTTCCTGCAGCCATTGCTCCAGGCTCTTGCTGGCGTCCCAGTGGCTGTATTTCTCGCTGTAGTCGGCGATGACCAGGCCGCGCACGTGGATTTTTTCGGATTCGAAACGGGTGCACAGGCCCTGGACGTCGGGTGCTTCGTCGGGGATGCCGTAGTTGCCTACCAGCGGATAGCTGACACAGAGTATCTGGCCGCTGTAGGAAGGGTCGGTCAGGCTCTCGGGGTAGCCGACCATGGCCGTGGAAAATACGATCTCTCCTTCGGAGGGGCCGTCGTAGCCGAAACTCCAGCCGCTGAATTCACGGCCGTCTTGCAGCAGGAGCGTGGCTTTCTTGCGTTTGTTCATGGTGCTTTCTGCGGGGTTTTACCAGGCGGAGGCCGCCTCCATGACAGCCGCGATCTGGCGGGTGCACAGCTTGCCCAGGCTGCCCAGGTGGGTATGTCCCAGGTCGGAAGCCTTGAGGCTGGCCGGTGCGGGGCCTTCATAGTGGAATCTGCCTTCATTCACTTCGATGCCGACCTGCCGGTAGGCCTCCCGGAACGGGGTTCCGGAAAGGACCCGGCGGTTGACTTCTTCGACGGTAAAGAGTGTCTCGTAGAGCGGATTCTCGAAGATTTGCGGGTTGACCTGAAGATGCTGCAGCATATAGGCTGTCATCTGCAGGCAGTCGTGCAGCTGGTCGATGGCGGGGAAGAGAATCTCCTTGAGTAGCTGGTAGTCGCGGTGATAGCCGTGGGGCAGGTTGCTGGCCAGCAGCGCGATTTCTCCCGGGCAGGCCAGGATGCGACCACAGCGTCCGCGGATGATCTCCCACACGTCGGGATTTTTCTTGTGCGGCATGATGCTGCTGCCGGTGGTCAGGGAGTCCGGGAAATGGATGAATCCCTGGTTCGGGCTCATATAAAAGATGCAGTCGGCTGCAAATTTGTTGAGGGTCAGGGCGACGGCGCCGAGGGCACCCGCGACGGTGCGCTCGAGGCGCCCGCGGCCGAGCTGGGCGGCGACGCTGTTGTAAACGGGTTCGGCGAAACCGAGCAGCTGCGTGGTCATCGCCCGGTCGAGCGGGAAAGAACTCCCGTAGCCGGCCGCCGAGCCGAGCGGATTGCGGTCGGTGACTTTCCAGGCGGCGCCCAGCTGCGTCATGTCTTCTGCGAGGGCTTCCGCGTAGGCGCCCAGCCACAGTCCGAACGAAGAGGGCATCGCCAGCTGACCGTGCGTATAGCCGGGCAGCAGGATCTCTTTGTGTTTTTCGCTGAGATCCTGCAGGATATGAAACAGGTTCAGCACTTCGCTCCGCACTTGCCGCAGCTCTTTGCGCAGGTAGAGTTTCAGGTCCACGAGGACCTGGTCGTTGCGGGAGCGGCCGGCGTGGATCTTCTTGCCCAGTTCGCCCAGTTCGCGGGTGAGCATCAGTTCGATCTGGGAATGGATGTCTTCCACGTCGTCTTCGACCTGGAAGATACCGGCCTTGACCGACACCAGGATGCGTTCAAGCCCTTCGGACAGGGCTTTCCGCTCGGCAGCCGTGAGCAGTCCGATGCTTTCAAGCATCCGGATATGGGCCTGGGAGCCTTCGATGTCGCTCTCGGCCAGTCGCAGGTCGAGCGTGCGGTCGTCTCCGACGGTGAACCGGTCCACGAGCTCCGTAGCTTCAGTTCCTTTGTTCCATAATGTTGCCATAATGATTCTTTTTTGCATGAACTACATTCCTACGGGAACCGTCGCGCTCTGCGCGACCCCTCCCAAAAAGGTTACGGGGCTCTGCCCCGAACCCTGCCGCTTCGGCCTGCTATCACACAGGCTCTTCCGCTCGGCCTCCGCTAGCGCCTGATGGCGCTTTGGGCCCCTCCCTCTGATAGCCGAGGGTGGCTAAGGTTCCCGTAGGAATATAGTTCATGCATATCGTATAAATGTATTAATAAACTCTATATAAATATCGATTGCCTTCGTGATTTCTTCAACGAGGATGTATTCGTCGGCGTGGTGGGAGCGGGTGGAGTCGCCCGTACCCAGTTTGACGGCGTCGCAGGGCAGCTGCATCCAGTCGGAGGAGGTCGGCGAGGAGAAGGTCTCCAGGCCGAGGGCGGCGACGGCGGCGCGCAGCGGCGAATCGGCGGCCGTTGCCGACGCCCGGTGCAGCAGGTTGCGGGCCACCAGCCGGCTGGTACAGACGGCCTGCAGCTGATTGCGGATTTCCACGGGGGAATACAGTTCGTTCGGCCGGATGTCCACGACGAAGCGGCAGCGGTCGGGAATGACATTGTGCGCCAGGCCGGCTTCGATCTGCGTGACATTCAGGCGGACTGGCCCCATCTCCGGCGAGACCCGCGTGAAACGGTGGCTGCGCAGCCGGGCGATGTCGTCGAGGGCCAGATACAGGGCGTTGACCCCGTCGCCGCGGGCGGCGTGGCCGCTCTCGCCGACGGCTTCCCCGTCGAGCACCAGCAGGCCGCGTTCGCTGGTGGCGGCCCGCATCCCGGTCGGTTCACCGACGATGGCCCAGTCGGGGCTCGGGAGCCAGTCGGGCGACCCGGCCGGCTGACTGAAAGGTCCGTCCGGTCCGTACAGCCAGCGCAGGCCGTCGGGACCGGAGGTTTCCTCTTCGCGGACCAGCAGCAGGAGCAGGTTGAACGGCAGCGGCCGTCCGGCGAAATGCCGCAGGACGGCCAGCATGGCCACGAGGCTGCCGCCGTCGTCGTTCGAGCCCAGCCCCCGGACGACGGCCGGATCGGTGCCGGGATCATAGGGACTGCGGGTGTAGCCGGCGGCCGGCGGAACGGTGTCCATGTGGGCGATCAGCGCCAGGGTTTTCCTGCCCGGATCGGGCGGCGCAGCTGCCGCGGCAATGTTTCCGCCCGGGCAGCTGTGCGGGAGTCCCTGCGACGTCAGCCATCCGCTGATCTGCCGGCAAAGCTTGTCCTCCTGCCCCGAAGGGGACGGGATGCGGACCAGGTTCCGTAGCAGATCGATGCAGTCGGCGTTATTCATCGTGCGGCAGTTCGTCGGGATGACATCCGTAAAAGACCCGGAGCGGATTGGCCAGCAGCTTGATGAATCCTTTGGCTTCTTCGGCGCTCCAGCCGCGCTGCGTTTCGCCATATTCGCCCAGTTTCGACTTGAGCAGGTCGTAGGGCGAGTCCACGCCGACGGTCGAGAAGGCGCAGGGACGCAGTTCCAGCGTCACGGTGCCCGTGACATAGCGTTGGCTGCTCTCGAGCATCGCCTCGATGTCGCGCATCACCGGCTCCAGATACTGGCTCTCGTGCAGGAACATTCCGTACCAGGTGGCTACCTGGTCCTTCCAGTACTGCTGCCATTTGGAGAGGGTGAATTTTTCGAGGAACTTGTGGGCGGCGATGATCAGCATCGGCGCGGCGGCCTCGAAACCCACCCGGCCCTTGAGACCAATGATGGTGTCGCCTACGTGCATGTCCCGGCCCACGCCCCAGGCTGCGCCGATGCGCTCCACCGCCTGGATGGCGGCCACGCGGTCGGCATACGCCTTCCCGTTGACCGAGACGAGTTCGCCGCCTTCGAAGCCGAGGGCCAGCGTCTCGGAGCCGGATTTCTGCACTTGTTTGAGATAGGCGCTCTCCGGCAGGCCCTGCCGCGAGTCGAGAATCTCGCCGCCGCAGATCGACGTGCCCCAGAGACCGACGTTGTAGGAATATTTCAATTTGGTGAAATCGGCCTGGAAGCCGCCCGCGTTGAGGTAGTCCACTTCCTCTTTCCGCGTCAGGTTGCCGTCGCGGGTGAGCGTGATGATCTCCACGCCGGGGCACATCACCAGGAACACCATGTCGAAACGCACCTGGTCGTTGCCGGCGCCGGTCGAACCGTGGGCGATGGCGTCTGCCCCGATCTGCTTCGCATAGCGGGCCACGGCCATCGCCTGGAACAGCCGTTCCGACGAGACGGAGATGGGGTAGGTCCCGTTTCGCAGGACATTGCCGAAGATCATGTACCGCAGGCTCTTCTCATAGTATTCCTGCGTGATGTCGATCACGGCGAAGTGCTTGGCGCCGAGTTTATAGGCGTTTTCTTCGTTGGCCTTGAGCTGCGCTTTCGAGAAGCCGCCGGTATCGGCCGAGACCGCATGGACTTCATACCCTTTCTCCCGGGCCAGGTACATCACGGCATACGAGGTGTCAAGCCCGCCGCTATAGGCTACTACTACTTTTTTCATAATTCGTCATTCCCAGCCTGACCGGGAATCTCCGGTTGATGGATGTTGAAATGCTCTTCCGGGTCATACAACAGTCCCGTGCAGATGCAGACCCGGTATTTCTGCTCCTGCAGGACGGGATAATTCCGGCAGCCTTCACAGCCTTTCCAGAATTCCACGTCGTCGGTCAACTCGTCGTAGGTGACGGGCCGGAAACCGAATTCATAGTTCATCCGCATCACGGCGGCCGAGGTGGTCATCGAGAAGATCTTGGCAGCCGGGAACAGCTTCCGCGAAAGGATGAAGGTCTGTTCCTTGATGCGTCGTGCAATGCCCATCGCCCGGTATTTCTCGGGGACGATCAGGCCGGAATTGGCCACGAAGCTCTTGCCGCCCCACGATTCAATGTACGAAAAACCGGCCAGTTCCCCGTCTTCCGCCAGGGCGATCACGGCCTTGCCGGAGCGGATCTTGTCCCGGATGTAGTCCGGGCTGCGCTGGGCGATACCGATTTTGTCGCCGAGCGAGGACAGATACAATTCGTGGCACACAGCCTCCGCGTAGGGGAGGTGACTGTCGTCGGCCACCAGGACATTCACATTCATACTCAGTCGTTTTTATTGATCAGCAGGGCGGAAGGATTCGGAATGAGTTTCTCCAGGAAAGTCAGGATATCCACCTTCGCGTAGCCCTTGCGGAGCATCAGCAGCAAGGTGTCGTCGCCGGCGATGGTGCCCATCACGGCCGGATGTTCGTGCTCATCGACAAGCGCACCCGCCATGTTGGCGCAGCCCGGCAGCGTCTTGACCACGCAAAGCTGTCCGGAGATATCGAGGCTGACGATACTTTCGCCCGCCAGGCTGTTGGAGAACAGGACCGCCTGCTGTGTCCGTTCCGGCTCCGGAAGGGTGTAGTAGGAGCCGCCCCGCGCATCACGCCGTTTGGTGATGCCGAGTTTCTTGAAATCGCGTGAAAGGGTTGCCTGCGTGGTCTTTATCCCATGCGCAGCGAGCAGCAGGGTCAGTTCGTCCTGGCTTCGGATCTTTCGTTCACGGACGATGTTTTGGATTATTTCGAGTCGATTATTCATGATTAGGTATTTATTTTGTATAAAATACGATTATCGGACAAATGTACGCATATTTATACATAATCGGCAAATATATTTGAATTTATTTCAGGCCCCTGTCAAATATGTAGCGTTCTGTCGAAATTTTCTTATCTTTGTAAACTTTATACAGTTATTAACGAGTGATTTGAAAAAAGACGAAACGGGGAGAAGGGGAGAGGAACTTGCGCTCAGGGCGCTGGAACAGCGCGGTTTGCGCCTGCTGGACCGGAACTGGCGCAGCGGCCACAGGGAAATCGATCTGGTGATGGAGAGCCCGGACCGCCTGCACTTCGTGGAAGTCAAGACCCTGACGCCGCCGCTGCAGATCCGGCCTTTCGAGAAGGTCGATCCGCGCAAGCAGGCGAACCTGGCAGCCGCGGCCCGGCACTACATTGCTTGCCGGAAGATGCTCAAGGAAGTGCAGTTCGACGTGGTGTCCGTCGTGCTCGACGGAGAGCGCAGCCAGGTGGAGTACATTCCCGAAGCCTTCTATCCGATCGTTCACAGATTTTGATTAACCATAGATCCAAGGATATGAACCATAATCATTATTGCATCATTATGGCGGGCGGCATCGGAAGCCGTTTCTGGCCGGTGAGCCGCCAGGCCCGTCCCAAGCAGTTCATCGACATTCTGGGCGTGGGCCGCACCTTCCTGCAGATGACCTATGACCACTATTCGAAGATTGTCCCTGCAGAGAACATCCTGGTCGTCACGGCGGAGCGTTATGTCGGCCTGGTCCACGAACAGCTCCCCCAGATGTCCGACGACAACATCTTGCTGGAACCCTACAAGCGCAACACGGCGCCCTGCGTCGCGTACGCGACCTATAAACTTTACAAGAAAAATCCGGATGCCACGGTGATCGTCGCCCCGTCCGACCATCTGATCATCGGCGAAGCCCAGTTCCAGGATACGATCCAGGCGGCCCTTTCGACGGCCGAAAAGAGCGACAACCTCTTCACCATCGGCATCGATCCCACCCGCCCCGAGACCAACTACGGCTATATCCAGGTCAACAAGTCCGCGGCCAACCGGGTCGGCAGCCACGCCTCCTATCAGGTGAAGACCTTCACCGAGAAGCCCAATGCCGACCTGGCCAAAGTGTTCCTCGAGACCGGCGAGTTTTTCTGGAACTCCGGCATGTTCATCTGGAACCTGAAAGCCATCAAGGAAGAACTGGAGCGTTGCCTGCCCGAGGTGACGAGCCTGTTCAAGGGGGGCGAAAAGGTGTACTACACCCCGGCGGAGAAAGATTTCATCCGCCGCGTGTATGAAGACTGCCCGGCCATCTCGATCGACTACGGCGTGATGGAGAAGACGCAGAAAGCCTGGGTCTTCCTCTCCGACTTCGGCTGGAGCGACCTCGGGACCTGGGAGTCCGTGTACGAGCGCGTTGCAAAGAATGATGACGGCAACGTCATCAGCGGCGGCGTGCCGATGGTCGATGATGTGGCCGACTCCATCGTCCTGTGCGAGAATCCCCAGAAGCTGGTAGTCGCCCGCGGTCTGGAGAATGTGATGATCATCGACATGAGCGACGTGTTGCTGGTCTGCCATCGCGACGACAAGACCGTCAAGGACATCGTCACCGACCTGACGATGAAAGACAAGATCGACCGATATCTCTAGAAAGTATCTATGCGCAATACCAAGAATGCCAAACTGAAAATCGACGTCCAGTCCGAAATCGGACAGCTCGACGCCGTCCTGCTGCACACCCCGGGTCCCGAGGTGGAAAACATGACGCCGCGGATGGCCCAGCGGGCCCTCTACAGCGATATACTGAACCTCTCAATCGCCCGTAAGGAATACGAGCAGATCGAAGGCGTACTCTCCAAGGTCGCCCGCACCTATCAGGTGCGCGACCTGCTCTCCCGGGTGCTCGACAAGCCGCAGTGCCGGCAGGAACTCATCTCGAAAATCTGTATCGCCGAACAGGCCGGCGGCTGCTTCGACACGCTGATGGCGATGTCCACGCCGCAGCTGGTCAAGGCCTTGATCGAAGGCCTTCCTGCCAAGATCGAGACCCTGACCGCCTTCCTGAACGAAGACTACTATTCGCTCTTCCCGCTCTATAATTTCTATTTCACCCGCGACTCTTCGGTCACCATCGGCGGCAATGCCCTCATCTGCCGGATGGCCAACCAGGTCCGCGCCCGCGAGGCGATGATCATGGACGCCATCTACCGCAACAGCGGCGCGTTCGAATGTGGCATCATCGACCTGCAGGACAGCGTCCCGCAGCGGGGCAAGCTGTTCATGGAAGGCGGCGACGTGCTGGTGGCCCGAAATGATATCCTGGTCATCGGCAACGGCATGCGCACCAGCGCCGCCGGCATCGACGCCCTGGCCCGTCATTTCTGCGAGACTGCCCCGGAAGGCAGGAAGCACATCATCGTGCAGCAGCTCCCGTCCTCGCCCGAGTCCTTCATCCATCTGGATATGGTCTTCACGATGCTCGACCGCGACAAATGCATGGTCTTCGAGCCCCTTATCCTGCATGACCGCTCCTACAAGACCGTCCACATCACCCTGGAAGATGGCCGCGTGAGCCGTATCCGGGGCGTATCCGGCATCCTGCCCACGCTCCGCAGCCTGGGCATGGACCTGGAACCGGTCGTCTGCGGCGGTTCGTCCGACAGCTGGGTCTCCGAACGCGAACAGTGGCACAGCGGTTCCAACATGTTCGCCTTTGCCCCGGGCAAAGTCCTGTGCTACGCCCGCAACGAAGCCACCCTGCACGAGATGGACAAGCACGGATTCGAGGTCCTTTCGGCCCGCGACGTGATTGCCGGCAAGAAGAACCTGGACGACTATGCCCGCTGCTGCGTCACCATCCAGGGGTCCGAACTCCCGCGCGGTGGCGGCGGCGCCCGCTGCATGACCATGCCCCTTGCGCGAAAAGCGGTGCAATGGTAGCAGCGAAAGCGTAGATTTATTATTTTTGTGCGCTTAAAACAGATGCGTCATGGCAATAACCAACGAGAAGATTGAACAGATGCTGGCCTCCATCCAGGAGTTGAAGGCGGCCAAGGAACAGGAAATCGAAGAGCTGCGCGTGAAGTGGCTCGGCAAGAAAGGCGAGATCACCCAGTTGTTCGACGAGTTCCGCACCGTCGACAAGGAGCAGAAACGCGAGTTCGGCCAGCGGCTGAACGCCCTCAAGAACGCCGCCACGGCCAAAATCGAGGAGATGCGCAACCTGCTTTCGGAAATGGCCTCTCCCGCCGCCGCTTCGTTCGACCAGACCAAACCCGGTGACCGGATGGAACTCGGCGCCCGCCATCCCATTTCCATCACCCGCGAAGAGATTATCTCCATCTTCAGCAAATTCGGTTATTCCGTGGCGGAAGGACCCGAGATCGAAGACGACTGGCACGTGTTCAGCGCCCTGAATTTCCCGCCGGAACATCCTGCCCGCGATATGCAGGACACCTTCTTCGTGGAACCCGGCGGCGACAATCCGATCCTGCTGCGCACCCACACCTCCTCGGTGCAGGTCCGCACGATGGAGCGCATGCGGCCGCCCATCCGCGTCATCTGCCCGGGCCGCGTGTTCCGCAACGAAGCCATCTCTGCCCGCGCCCACTGCATCTTCCACCAGGTGGAAGGCCTTTATATAGATAAAGGCGTCTCCTTCGCCGACATGAAGCAGGCCATCCTGCTCTTCGCCCAGGAGATGTTCGGCGCCGACACCCAGATCCGGATGCGCCCTTCGTATTTCCCCTTCACCGAACCGAGCGCCGAAGTTGACGTGAGCTGCAACATCTGCAAGGGCAAAGGCTGCAACATCTGCAAAGGTACCGGCTGGCTCGAGATCCTGGGCTGCGGCATGGTGGACCCCAACGTCCTCCGCGCCTCGGGCATCGACCCCGAAGTTTACAGCGGCTTCGCCTTCGGTATGGGCATCGAGCGCATCGCCATGCTCAAGTGGCAGGTCAAAGACCTCCGCAACTACTTCGAAAACGACATCCGCTTCCTCCGCCAGTTCGAAACGGCCATCTAGGTTTCGCGGTTTTGGCGGTTTTGGCGCACTCCTGCCCCTTTGGGCGCTGCAACGGACACAGTTGACAGTCAGCGACTTATGTAAAGTGATCCCCCTCGAAAGCAGGGGGATCACTTTGCGTAACTGGTTGAGCCATAGCTGTGTACATTGCAGCGGCGGCAGCTCTCCCGCTGGCCGAGACCATCCCTAACGGGCCTCCGAGGGGTCGATGAAAGAAATTTGCAAAAAAATCTAAAATAATTTGGTTTATAAAATAAACTACTTTATATTTGCACCGTGATTCAAAACTGAACCGGTGCGCAACGGGGCGGGGGAGAATCCGAATGGCCATTCTTTTTATTGTTTAACAGATTAAAAAGAAACTGAAATGGAAAACAATTTTTCGGCAGAAAGCAGCCTCCGCCTGATTTCGGAGACCATCGAACGGAGTCGTCGCACGATTACGAAGAACTCCGGCAAACCGCTCATCCTTTGGGGTGTGCTGGTAGCACTCACCGCCCTGATCATCTATATTCTCTGGACCCTGACCGGCAGCCCGGCCTGGAATTTCCTCTGGTTTGCCATGTCAGCCATCGGCGCCCTGATCATGCATCGGAACGCGGGCAAGGGAGAAAAGGTCCCCGACACGGAAATCAGCCGGATTCTCGGCAAGATCTGGATGTGGTTCGGCATCTTTGCCACCGGCTTTTTCGCCCTGGTGTGGATCGCCTGGGACATTCGCCAGCTCTCCGGGATCGAAGGTGCTCTTTCGGTCGACCTGACCCTGATCATCACCCTGCTGATGGGCCTTTGCGGAGCCCTGTCCGGTTCGGTGCTGAAATACAAGCCGATTACGGCCTGCTCGGTCGTGGCGACCGCCCTGTCTGCCCTCCTTCTGATGGTGGTCTCCGGCAGTTCGCCCGTGCGGATCCTGTCCTTCGTCATTCTGGGGGTTTTCGCCTTGCTGATTCCGGGTCTGATCCTGCAAAAACAAAAGAGAGGATAAGTCATGCCGGAGACTGGGAAAATCTTCAAGCCGCTGGATCCGCTGCTTCATTCGGAGCTCCGTCTGGCCGTGATGTCGATCCTCCTCGACGCAGACAGTGCAGACTTTGTCTATCTGAAAGCAGAGACAGGCGCGACATCGGGCAACCTGAGCGTACAGCTCGACAAGCTGCAGCAGGTGGGCTACATCGAAGTGAGCAAGGGTTTCAAGGGCAAGATGCCGCAGACAGTCTGCCGCATCACAGACAAGGGACGCGACGCTTTCGCCGCCTACGTCGAAGCGCTTCGCAGCTACATTTCACCCGGCCGGTGATGAAAAAAGTGAAAAAATATTTGGGAGTGTAAAAAAAGTTCGTACCTTTGCAATCCCAACGCGGAAATCTTTCGCAAGGCGAGCGGAATGAAACTCGTTTCGATTCCCGAGCCGCCGCAAAGATTCCGATGGTATGCGGAAATAGCTCAGTTGGTAGAGCACGACCTTGCCAAGGTCGGGGTCGCGAGTTCGAGTCTCGTTTTCCGCTCCAGGAAAAGGCTTCAGAGAAATCTGGAGCCTTTTTTCGTGTGCCTCTTTTCACCGAATCCCCGCCGGAAGGCCCGCTGAGGGCGATTCCGTTACCATCAAAACTCTTCTCGCCAAATTGGCGCACAAAGACCCCACGCTGGCGTAATCGTCGGTCACACGGATGTGCGCCATAGCCCGATTTCGGCTATTGGCGCACACCCATCGGCATCTGGCGGTAACTGAGGCGGGATTCCCGTGCGCCAGTTTGGCGAAACAATTCATTATGGCATTCTTCGGAAAGATTGTTATATTTGCAGAAACGGAAGCGTGATTAATATGAGCGAAACCAATACATTCCGGCCGATGCGCCGCTTCAGGCAGGAACTGCCGGAGGAAGAAAGCATCGAGATTCTGAAAACGGCGCCGCGCGGATTCCTTTCGGTAATCGGCGACGGGGGATATCCCTATGCCGTTCCCATCAATTTCGTGTATGAGGACGGACGGATCTATTTCCACTGTGCCAAGGAAGGGCACAAGCTCGACGCAGTCCGTGCCTGCGACAAGGCGTGCTTCACCGTAATCGATACGCCGGTGAAGGAGCCCGGCGACTGGTGGTACCATGTGCGGAGCGTCATCTGCTTCGGCCGGATCCGGATTGTGGAGGACGGCGCGCAGCGGGAAGCCCGTCTCCGGACCTTGGGCGGCAAGTATTTCCCGCAGGGATATGATATCGAACGCGATATGCAGCAGAATGCCCCGCGGGCGGAAATCCTCGAGTTCACCATCGAGCACCTGAGCGGCAAGCGGGTCCGTGAGAAATAGCGGAGATTAACGGCAAATTATCTTTTTGTCATGAAACATATTGATTTCTTGAGCAAGGCAACGCTGGTTTCCACGCTGGCGCTGCTGCTGATGTTGCTGGCGGGTTGTAACCGGAAGCCGGCTGAAAATATCATCCGGGTGCCGGTGCCGGCACGTCCGGCGGGCCAGATGGATGCGCTCGGCCTGACGGCGGAACCGATCGATACCGTGCGCATAGGCGTGGTCGGCCTGGGCATGCGCGGCAGCGAAGCCGTGCGCCGTCTCGGGTATATTCCCGGTGCCCGGATCACGGCCCTGTGCGACCTGCTTCCCGAACGCGTCGAGGCCAGTGCGGCCCTGATGCGGGAAATGGGCGGCCCGGAAGCCGTCGGCCGGTACAGCGGCGCGCAGGAATCCTGGCGCGGCCTCTGCGAGCAGCCCGACGTCGATCTGGTCTATATCTGCACCGATTGGCTCAACCACTATCCGATTGCGATGTATGCCATGGAATGCGGCAAGCATGTGGCGATCGAGGTTCCTGCGGCCCTCGACCTCGATGAGATCTGGGGCCTGGTCAACCAGTGCGAGAAGACGCGGAAGCATTGCATGATGCTCGAAAACTGCGTCTATGACTTTTTCGAAATGACGACGCTTGAGATGGCCCGGCGCGGTGTCTTCGGCGAAGTGATCCATGTGGAAGGCGCCTATTGCCACAACCTGGATCCTTTCTGGGATGAGTATTGGAACAACTGGCGCCTGGACTATAACCAGAAGGTCCGCGGCGACGTCTATCCGACACACGGCATCGGACCTGTCTGCCAGGTGCTGAACATCCATCGCGGCGACCGCATGACAACGCTGGTGTCGATGGATACCAAGTCGTTCAACGGCGCGAAGATCGCCTCGAACCACGAAGGCCGGCCGGTCACGGAATTCGCCAACGGCGACGAGACCTCGACCCTCATCCGCACCGAAAAGGGCAAGACCCTGCTCATCGAGCACGACGTGATGACGCCGCGTCCCTACAGCCGCATGTACCAGGTCGTGGGAACCGACGGCTATGCCGCTAAATATCCCATCCAGCAGTACTGCCTGCGGGTGGACAAGCCGGCCGACCAGGTGGACGCCCGGCACATCAGCGACGAGAAGACCTATAGCGGCGAGGAGCTGCGGGCCTTGCAGGAGGGCTATCGAAATGAGATCCTGACACCGGAATTCGAGGAACTGGCCAAGTCGGTCGGCGGCCACGGCGGCATGGACTTCATCATGGACTACCGCCTGGTGTACTGCCTGCACCACGGCCTGCCGCTCGATATGGACGTGTACGACCTGGCGGAATGGTGTGCCGTCGCGCCGCTTTCGCGGCTTTCGCTTGAGAACGGCAGCATGCCGGTTGAGGTGCCCGACTTTACCCGTGGCGGCTGGAACAGGCTGGACGGATTCCGTTATGCATTTGCCAAGGGTGAATAATATGGAAGAACAGCTGAAACAGATCGTCGGCCGCTTTGCCGTCGCGGGCCGGGTGACCGACATCCGTCCGCTGGGCAACGGCCTGATCAACGATACGTTCCGGGTCTTTACCGACGGTCCGGACGATTACGTCCTGCAACGCATCAACCAATCCATTTTCCAGGACGTGGACCTGCTGCAGCACAATATCGACTGCGTGACGCGGCACATCCGCCAAAAACTCGTGGCCGCCGGGGAGGCGGACATCGACCGGAAGGTGCTCCGTTTCCTGCCGGAACGCACCACGGGCAAGAGCTTCTGGACCGACGGCATGCAGTGGTGGCGCCTGTCGGTGTTCATCCGCGATGCGCTGACCTTCGAGGCAGTGACGCCGGAGTATGCGGGCTATGCCGGCGTGGCCTTCGGCCAGTTCGAAGCGATGCTCGCCGACCTGCCCGACACGCTGGGCGAGCCGATTCCGGATTTCCACAACATGGAACTGCGCGCGCGTCAGCTGCACGAGGCGGTGGCTGCGGATGCAGCCGGCCGTCTCGCCGATCCCGCGGTGCGCGCCCTCGTCGATGAAATTTTCGCCCGCGAAGCGGAGATGTGCAAGGCGGAGCGGCTCTTCCGCGAAGGGGTGCTCCCCAAACGCATCTGCCACTGCGACACGAAGGTCAACAACATGCTTTTCGACCGGGACGGCAGTATCCTCTGTGTCATCGATCTCGATACGGTGATGCCCTCATTCGTCTTTTCGGACTTCGGCGATTTTCTGCGCACGGCCGCCAATACCGGCGCGGAGGACGACCCCGACCTGGACAAAGTCGGTTTCAACATGGAGATATTCCGCAGTTTCGCGAAAGGGTACCTGTCCACGGCCGGCGCATTTCTCACACCCGTCGAGCGGGAGAACCTGCCCTTTGCCGCGACGCTGTTCCCCTATATGCAGGCGGTCCGTTTCCTGGCCGACTACCTGAACGGCGACACATACTACAAGATCAAATATCCTGAGCACAACTGGATCCGCACGAAGGCGCAGTGGAAACTCTACGGCAGCGCCTGTGACGCACTGCCCCGTATGGAGGCATTTCTTGCGTCCTGCTGAAGCAGCTGGCGCTATTTTTGTTTTAATTTTTCACAAAATCTGAAAAACGATGAAACGTATTTTTCAAAATGTTTTGGTGGCCGCGCTGGTGATGCTGGTCGCGGTCCCTGTTTTCTCTCAGGAAAAAACAATCAAACGGAAAGTGGCCATCGGCCGCTTCACCAACGAGACCCAGTATGGCAAGGGCCTCTTCTATGACAAAGAGAACGACCCGATGCGCAAGCAGGCGCTCGACATCCTTTCTTCGAAACTGGCCCAGAGCGGCAAGTTCATCCTCCTGGAGCGTGAAGACCTCGACGTCCTGGTGGCCGAAGCCGGATCGAATATGAACAAGATCGGCGCCGACTACATCATCCTGGGCTCCATCACCCAGTACGGACGGAAGAATGAAGGACACGAGCAGGTGTTCTCCTCCACCAAGACCCAGACCGTCGAAGCCGGCGTCAGCGTGCGCCTGGTCGAAGCCGCCACGGGCCTGATCATCTATTCCGACGAAGCCAAAGGCTATGCCGAGACCACGTCCAAGCAGACGCTGGGCATCGGCGGCACGGCCGGTTTCGACGCCACCCTCAGCGACAAGGCCATCTCCGCCGCGCTTTCGCAGCTGGTGGAAAACATCATCAACAAATGTATGGACAAGCCCTGGCGTTCCTACCTGCTGGCGGAAGATGCCGGTTCCTACATCATCTCCGGCGGCGCTGCGCAGGGTCTTTCCGTGGGTGACAAGTTCAATGTTTACCGGAAGGGCCGCAAGGTCACCAATCCGCAGACCGGCATCGAGATCGAACTGCCCGGCACACTCGTCGGTGTGGTGACGGTCCAGACGATGGTCGGCGATACGCCCGAGACCGAAATCTCCTTCTGCTCCTACAGCGGACAGGACCTCGACGAAAACCATCTTGACAACTACTATATTCTCGACGAATAATGAAAAAGTTCTTCCTCACCCTTTTCGCCGCCGCCCTGATGCTGACGGGCTGCGGTGTCGGCTCCCACACCGTGGTTTCCGGCAAGGCCGATGAGGCCGGCGTCATCTTCTTTGCTGACCGGACGCACCCGATCGAAGTGACCATCGATCGCAACACCTATCATGTCAATGCGATCAAGGACAGCGATTTCAAGAAAAAACGCAACATCAAGAAGACGGCCGAGAACATCATCGTCGTGCGCCCCGGCGCCCACGATGTCATGGTCCGCGACCGGGGCCGGGTCATCCTGACGCAGAAAATCTTTGTTTCAGCCGGCGACACCAAGGTCATCAACTTATGAGATTTCGGCTGATTTCCGTCATCCTGGCGGCCGGCCTGCTGCTCTCTGCATGCGGGCCGGTCTCCGGTGTATTATACAACTGGGGGCCCTCGGTTGACGGTGCGACGGAATATGAGCGGTATGCCTACCGTTCTTCGTCGAAGCAAAGTCCGGAGAGCACCTGCGCGATGCTGGTGATGTACGAGAAACTGGTCAGCCATCCGGGCGGCACCCGTCAGGTCCCGCCGCCGGGCATCTGCGCCGAGTACGCCTGGCTGCTGGTCCAGCCCGAGACGGCGGCCACCTTTGCCCAGTACGCGACCTCCCGGCAGAAGGCAACCTACGCCTTCTCCGATTACGATGCTGGTTTCCGGGAGCGCAGCCGGGAGTTGTTCGAGATGGAGATGCGTTACTATCCCGAATCGATTGTTTTCCTCAAGCCACTCGCTGAAAGACTGTTCCGCTGATATGAAAAGATTGTTTCCTCTTCTTCTTCTGATGGTGGCGGTCTCCTCCTGTGGCCTGATGGCCCCCAGCCAGACCCGCGGCAGCCTGTACCCCGGCATGTACGAAGAGAAGCCGCTCACCCTGCTGGTGATGCCGCCGATCAACAACACGGCCAACGTGGATGCCAAAGAGTTGCTCTATACCTCCATCAGCCGCCCGCTGGCCGAAGCCGGCTACTATGTGATTCCGCCGACCCTGGCGATGGCCGTCCTCCGGCAGGAGAGTGCCTACGACGCCGAACTGTTCCTGGACCGGCCGCTCAGGCAGTTCCACGATTTCTTCGGCGCCGACGCCGTGGTCTTTCCCATTATCGACGCCTGGGCCAAACAGGGTGTGGGCATCAACACGAAACTCCACTATATCATCAAGTCGACGTTGACCGACCAGGTCCTTTTCGACCGGACCTGCGACCTGTTTCTGGATCTCTCGGTCCATTCCGAAGAGACTACCGCCAACGGCCAGAAGAAATCGCCTTCGCTGCTGAGCGTCCTGGCCGACCTGGCCGTCTCGGCGCTCAACACGGCGCTGACCGACCACATCGAGGCCGCCCGCAAAGCCAACTACTACATCTTCCAGGACCTTCCGGCCGGCCGCTACGACGAACTCTACCTGAAGGACCAGGACTATGCCGCCGAACCTAGGGACGTGAGCAAGACCGTCAAGTAATGTTCATCCACGGCATCGAAGCTGTCCAGACTGGCGCTGTCGATGTCTAGTTCCGCCACTACAGCGCCTTTTCGCACGATCGGGATTACGATCTCGCTCCGCGAAAGGGCACTGCAGGCAATATGCCCCGGGAACTGCTCCACATCGGGAACGATGAGGGTCCGTCCTTCTTTCCAGGCCGTGCCGCAGACCCCGCGGCCGTAGCGGATCCGGGTGCACGCCACAGGGCCCTGGAACGGGCCGAGCACGAGTTCGTCTCCGACGACACGGTAAAAACCCGTCCAGTGGAACCCCATCCTGGCATGGATGGCGGCTGCGATGTTGGCCATGTTGGCAATCTCGTCGGTCTCACCGGCGGTGAGGGCTTCCACCTCCTGCAGAAGCGCCTGGTATTTGGTTTCTTTCTCTGTCATGCTGCGCGAAGCGAAGAATCTGAAATTTTCATTAATTTTGTAAAAATAGAAAAATTCCGGATATGAAACGTTTATACACGCTTTTCTTTCTGCTGATTGCCATGACCGCCTGCAACAACCCCCAACAACCTGCCGCTGTGACGGCCCGGAGCGATGACCGCGGCGAGCAGCAATGCGCCGCCCTCTGGCGGGCGGAAGACGGCAGCCAGGCCGACTTCGATGCCTTCGTGCAGCAGTGGCGCGCCACGACGCCTGAAGCCCGCTACGCCTTGTTCGAAAAGATTTCCCGCGCCCTTGAGATCTTCAATACCCAGGCCAACCAGACGACCATCGAACTGGGGCGTCCCACGGTGCTGGCCGCCGGGGAACCTGGCGAATTCGACTACTTGCTGAGCAGCTACGACGCCAGCGCCCACTTCTCCGACGATATGTTCGCCAGCAAGGTGGCCTTCATCACAATCCTGAATTTCCCGCACTATACGCTGGAAGAGAAAGACGCCCTGGGCGGCGGCTGGGACCGTCTGCAGTGGGCGTATGCCCGCCTGGGCGACCAGTTTACCGAGCGGATTCCGGCTTCCGTGAGCCAGCGGGTCACGGCGGCCCGCAGTGCGGCGGAAGGCTATGTGGACCGGTACAACATCCGGATGGGGCACCTGCTGACGCCGGAAGGGGAGCGCCTCTTCCCGGAAGACATGTCGCTGCTCTCGCACTGGAATCTGCGCGATGAACTCAAGTCGAACTATGCCGATGTGCCTCATGCCAGCGAAAAGCAGGAAATGATCTATAAAGTGATGGAGCGCATCGTTACGCAGGAGATCCCTGCCGCCGTGGTTGACAATCCGGCGTATGACTGGTGTCCGTATTCGAATACGGTGCTAAAGGACGGGCAGGAGGTTTCCCTCCCGGCGGAAGGCGATGTCCGCTACGCGCATATTCTCAATCAATTCCATACCTATCAGGAACTCGACAAGTGGTGTCCTGCCATGCCGACGGCCATCGCCCGCAATTTCGAAGGCAGCATCGAGATGACCGACCGGGAGGTGGAGGAACTTTTCCTCCGTTTCCTGACTTCCGAACAGGTGAAGCAGGTCGGTGCGCAGATTGGGGAACGGCTTGGCCGGGAGCTTCGGCCGTATGACATCTGGTACGACGGATTCAAGAGCCGCGCTGCCATTCCGGAAGGCAAGCTGACCGCCGAAACGCGCAAGCGCTACCCCGATGCCGAAGCGTTCCATCGCGACATGCCGCGCCAGCTCCGCAACCTGGGCTTCCCGCCCCAGGAAGCGCAGTTCCTGGCCGACCACATCGTCGTGGAGGGTGCCCGCGGCTCCGGCCACGCCTGGGAGTGTGTGGGGCGCACAGAACCCGCGCGCCTGCGCACCCGGATCGGGCCCTCCGGCATGGATTACAAAGGCTATAATATCGCCGTCCACGAATTCGGCCACAACGTGGAGCAGGTGACGGACCTCTATCACATCGACCATTACACCCTGGCCGGCGTGCCCAATACCGCCACCACCGAAGCGATGGCCTTCCTTTTCCAGGTCCGCGACCTGCAGCTGCTCGGCTATGGCCGCCAGAAGATGGACGACAATGCCACGCTCGACATTTTCTGGAACATGTATGAGATCATGGGTGTCAGCCTGGTGGACATGTACACCTGGCGCTGGCTCTACGCCCATCCTTCCGCCACGGCGCCCCAGTTGCGCGACGCCGTGCTGTCCATTGCGCGCAAGGTCTGGAACGATTATTATGAACCGGTGCTCGGCACGCACGATTCTCCGCTGCTGGCCATCTATTCCCACATGCTCGACTACCCGATGTACCTGCCCAACTATCCGATCGGGCACATCATCCACTATCAACTGGAAGAGCACCTGGCCAAATGCGGCAGCGACGCGGATTTTGCGGCGGAGCTGCAGCGTATCTACAAGCAGGGCCGGCTGACCCCGCAGGCTTGGATGCAAGGGGCAACCGGCTCTGTCATCAGCGTCGAGCCGATCCTTTCGGCCGTCGCGCAGATTCTCGCCCGGTAGGGACTTATTGCAGCATCGCGTCGGCGAGGGCCTCGAGTTTCGGAAGGTCCTCGGCGTGCATGCGGCTGCGGATGGTGACCAGCGGCTCGACGACCGTGACGTCCTTCATCGCGCCGAGCATCTCCTTCATCACGCGGCCGGCGCTGGGGGCCCAGCTGCCGTTCTCGATCAGGCCGACCGTCCGTTTCTGGTAGCCTTTGGCCTGCAGGCGGTAGAGGAAGTCGTGCATCGGCGTGAAGACGCCGGCGTCGTAGGAAGAGGCCGCCAGGACCATCTTGCCGTAGCGGAAAGCGTCTTCCACGCCTTCGGCCAGGTCGCCGCGGGTCAGGTCGGCAACGGCCACTTTCGGGCAACCCTTCTGGCGCAGGATCTCGGCAAAGCGCTGTGCGGCTGCCGCCGTCCCGCCATGTATGGAAGCGTAGGCCACGAAGATGCCTTCCGTCTCCACGCCGTAACTGCTCCAGGTCTGGTAGAGGCCCAGGTAATAGGGGAGGTTCTCGTTGAGGATCGGGCCGTGGAGCGGGCAGATCAGGGCGATGTCCGTCCCGGCGAGCTTCTTGAGCAGGTTCTGCACCTGGACGCCGTATTTGCCGCAGATGTTGAAATAGTAGCGGCGGGCCTCGCAGGCCCAGTCGTCATCGTCCGAGCCCCAGAAGGCGATCTTCTCCATGGCGCCGAAGCGGCCGAAGGCGTCGGCCGAGAAGAGGATCTTTTCGGAAGATTCGTAGGAGACCATCACCTCGGGCCAGTGGACCATCGGAGCCAGGGTGAAGCGGAGGGTGTGGCTGCCCAGGCAGAGCGTGTCGCCTTCCTTGACGGCCTGCGTGCGGCCTTCCAGGGCGATGCCTTCGAAGAATTGCGGGAGCATCTTCAGGGCGGCGGCCGTGGCCACAAGCGTCACGGAAGGATATTTTTCCAGCATCCAGGCCACCAGCGAGGAGTGGTCGGGCTCCATGTGGTGGACGACGAGGTAGTCGGGCTGGCGGTCGCCGAGCGCCTCGGCCAGGTTGGCCTTCCAGGCTTCGCCCTTGCGGCCGTCGGCCGTGTCGAGGACGGCGACTTTCTCGTCGAGGATGACATAGGAATTATAGGACATTCCTTCGGGTACCACGTACTGGCTTTCGAAGAGGTCGATGTCGAGGTCGTCGACCCCGATGAATTTGACGGAAGAAGTGATATCTTTGATCATGACTGTAAAATATTTCGCTTGATTTTGCAAAAGTAGTAAATTTGTAGGATTGAAAAGCGTTTATAAACGGATAAAAACGAATTTAAACGATTAACACGCATAACTCATGAAACGACTATTTGCAATTGCACTAGCCCTTATCGCTATGACAGCTTGCACTGAAAAACGCACCAATCCCTTCCTCACGGAATGGGACACCCCGTTCGGCATCCCGCCGTTCGAACAGATTCAGAATGCCGACTACATTCCGGCCCTGCAGGAGGGAATCCGTCAGCACAATGCCGAGATCCAGGCCATCATCGACAATCCCGAAGCGCCGACCTTCGACAACGTGATCGCCGCTTTCGACCTGTCCGGCGGCCTGCTGGCCAAAGTCAGCGGAGTCCTGTTCAATTTGTCTGAAACCGACAACAGCCCGGAACTTGAGAAAGTCGTGGAAGAGGCCACGACCCTGGCCGCGCAGCACGACAACGAGATCACCTTCAATAAGGATCTCTTCGCCAAAGTCGAAGCCATCAACAAGCAGAAAGAAGCCCTCGGCCTGACCCGTGAGCAGGAAATGGTGCTCGACAAAGTGTACCGTTCCTTCGCGGACAACGGCATCGCCCTGGACGAAGCCGGCCAGGCCCGGATGAAAGAGATCAACACCGAGCTTTCGACGCTGAGCAACCGCTTCGGCAACTATCTCCTCAAGGAGAACAATGCCTTCAAGGCCCAGTTCGGCATCTCGATCTCGGAGTATCCCGACGTGATGGCCGTTGAGGAAGACCGCGCCAAACGCGAAGCGATGTTCAAGGCCTATTCGAACCGCGGCAACAACGGAAATGAGAACGACACCAAGGAGATCATTCTCAATATCCTCAAGCTCAAGGAAGAAAAGGCGAAGCTGCTGGGTTATGAAAACCCTGCCGCCCATATCCTGAGCGACAAGATGGCCAAGACGCCGGAAGCCGTCGACGCCTTCCTCGCCAACATCTTCAAGTTCGCCGTGGCCCGCGCCAAGGAAGAAGTCAAGGATATGCAGAAGGTGATGGACGAGGACATCAAGGCCGGCAAGGTCGAAAAAGGCGCGAAGATCCGGCCGTGGGACTGGTTCTACTATGCCGAGAAGGTCCGCAAGGCCAAATATGCGCTCGACGAGGAGACCACCAAGCCGTATTTCAAGATGGAGAACGTCCGCGAAGGGGTGTTCAACACCGCTTCGAAACTTTACGGGCTCAAGTTCGAAAAGATTGAGAATGCGCCCAAGTACAATCCCGACGTGGAAGCCTTCAAGGTGAGCGATGCCGACGGTTCGCTGATCGGTGTGCTGACCACCGACTATTTCCCGCGTGAAAGCAAGCGCGGCGGCGCCTGGATGAACAACATCCGCGACGAATATGTGACGGCCGACGGCCAGATGGTCCGCCCGATCATCGTCAATGTGGGCAACTTCAACAAGCCGACCGCCGATACGCCGTCGCTGCTGAGCCTCGACAATGTGGAGACGATGTTCCACGAATTCGGCCACGCCCTGCACGGCCTGCTCACCCAGTGCCACTACCGCACGGTCAGCGGTACGGCCGTAGCCCGCGACTTCGTGGAGCTTCCTTCTCAGATCAACGAGAACTGGGCTTTCCAGAAGGAAGTCCTCGCCGGCTATGCCAAGCATTATCAGACGGGTGAGGTGATTCCCGACGAACTGGTGGAGAAGATCATCGCCGCCGGCAACTTCAACCAGGGCTTCATGACCACGGAGCTCTGCGCCGCCTCGATCCTCGACATGAAGTGGCACGAACTGTCCTCCGTCGAGGGCATCGACATCGAAGCGTTCGAGAAGAAAGTCTGCCAGGAAATGGGCCTGATCGACGAGATCATCCCGCGCTACCGCACCACCTATTTCAACCACATCTTCAACAGCGGCTACAGCGCCGGCTACTACAGCTACCTCTGGGCCGAGGTTCTCGACAAGGACGCTTTCGAACTCTTTATGCAGAAGGGTATCTTCGATCCGGCTACGGCCCGGAGTTTCCGCCAGAACGTGCTTGAAAAAGGCGGCAGCGACGACCCGATGGTGCTCTACAAGAACTTCCGCGGCGCCGAGCCCGATCCGGACGCGCTGCTGCGTGCCCGTGGTCTGAAATAAGGGGAATGTCTGCGGTTAGATCAGTTTCCGCAGATCATCCAGCAGATAATTCGGAGAAGCGCCGGCCAGTTGGCTGGCGCTTTGGTTTCCATACGAGACGCCGCAGGTATAGCAGCCGGCGGCCTTGCCCATTTCGATGTCGAAAGTCGTGTCGCCGACGACCAGTGTCTCTTCGGGCTTGGCCCCGAGCCGTCCCAGGATCACATACACGATGTCCGGGGCAGGCTTGGGCCGCGCGGCGGTTTCCACGCCGAAGACGCGGTCCAGGGGAATGTACCGGTCCAGGCCGAGATGGTGCATCAGCAGTTCGAGCGAGCGCTGCCCGCGGGAAGAAGCCACGGCCATCGGTACGCCGCGTGACGCAAGGGCCGCGAGCGTTTCTTCTACGCCCGGGAAGCCGGTGATGAGCGGGATGGCGGTCAAGTCGAAGATTTCGCGATAGATTTCCACGGCGCGGCCGGCCTCCGCTTCGGAGAGGCCGGCGCCGCGCGTGAAGTTTTCTTTGAGCGGCAGGCCGATCGTAGCGGCTAGCGCCTGCTCGTCGGCCGGCTCCCGCCCCATCCGGTGCAGGACTTCCTGCGCGGTGGCCAGGATGCCGCGCTGCGTGTCGGCGAGCGTACCGTCGAAGTCGAAGATGATGGCAGCCATTACAGCGGCGACTGGTCGCGACGGAGTTGTTCGGTAAACGCCTCGATCCGGCGCATCTGGGCGGGAATGGCGATCCGCTGCGGGCAGGCATCCACGCATTGGGCGCAGCCGATGCAGTGATTGGCCTGCTGCAGGCGGTCAACGCTCCGGTCGAGCGAGACCAGATAGGCCCGGCGCGCCTTGCGGTAGGCGGGATCCTGCCGGTTCTCTTTGATCATCGCCTGGTTCACACACTTGTTGTAGTGGACGAAGACGCCCGGGATGTCCACGCCGTAAGGGCAGGGCATGCAGTACTTGCAGTCGTTGCAGGGGATGATGGGATGGTTGGCGTAGTCGTCGGCGACTTCTTCCAGGAAGGCCAGCTCTTCTTCCGTGAGCGGCTCCAACGGGCAGAAGGTCGAAAGGTTGTCAATCAGGTGCTCCTTGTAGGTCATACCGCTCAGCGCGCACATCACGCCGGGATAGGTTCCGCAGAAGCGGAAAGCCCACGAGGCGAGCGATGCGTTCGGGTTGCGTGCAAGCAGCTTGTCTGCCGCATGCTGGGGCAGATTGACCAGCCGGCCGCCCAGCAGCGGTTCCATGATGACGACGGAGATGCCCCTGCGCTCGAGTTCGGCGTAGAGGTAGCTGGCGTTGACATTGCGCCGCGAAATCAGCTGGGCGTGATTCCAGTCCACATAGTTCATCTGGATCTGGACGAAATCCCAGAGCGGACGGCCGCCTTGGGCGGCATTCTCATCGTGGAGTTTCAGCAGGTGGTCGAATACCTGCTGGTCGCCGTGGAACGAAAAGCCCAGGTGCCGGATGCGTCCCGCGTCCCGCTCTTTCAGCAGGAAATCGAGGATCCCGTTTTCGAAGAAGCGCTGCTGCAGGACCTCCATGCTGGTAAGATTGCCGCGCGATCCGCCTACCGAGTGAAGCAGGTAATAGTCGAGATGATCGACCTGCAGCGCTTCGAAGGAATGCCGGTACATCGCAAGCGCCGCTTCGCGCGAATAGTTCTGGGTGTTCGAGAGTTTGGTGGCAATGAGGAATTTCTCGCGCGGATGGCGCTTGAGCGCAATGCCCGTCACGCGCTCGGACTGACCCTGTCCGTACACCGGAGCCGTGTCGAAATAGGTGACGCCATGTTCGATGGCATAGTCCACCAGGCTGTTGACCTGTTCCTGGTCGATGACGGTCTTGCCCTCCGCATCGGTCGTGGTCGGCCAGCGCATGCAGCCGTAGCCCAGCAGCGACACCTTGTCGCCCAGGGAACTGGTGCGGTATGTCATTTCGCCGGGTTCTTTCTTGCCGGCTGCGGCTTGCGGCGTGTTGCCCGTGCAGGCGGCGACAGCCGTGGCGGTGGCGCCGGCGCCGAATATCTTGATGAAATCGCGTCTTTTCATGATTATCTCTCCTTGTGTACTTCGTGACCTTCAACATAAATGGCGCTGACCGGCCGGGCCGGGCAGTGGAATTCGCAGGCACCGCAGCCGATGCACTGCTCCGGATTGACGGCCGGGACTTTGAACTTGCTGCCTTCCTTCTCCACCATCGTGATGGCGCCGACCGGGCAGTGTCGGGCGCAGTTGCCGCAGTTCACGTTGTCGCGGTTGACGACGCAGTTTTCCGGAATCACCACGGCGTGGCCGATCTGGATGGCGCTCTTGTCGGCGGCGCTTTCCACCAGGGAGATGGCGCCGGTCGGGCAGACTGTGGTGCAGCGGTTGCAGTCCACGGAGCAGAAACCGTCCTGGAAAGACATCTCGGGCTGCATCAGGTGGGCCAGGCGCGCGGACGGCTTGAGCACGTCGTTGGGGCACTCGCTGACGCAGAGCTGGCAGGCGGTGCAGTGGCTGTAGAAGTTCTTCAGGCTTTTGGCACCGGCCGGGACGGGGATCACCTCACGGGCCGGGACTTTTTTGTCCTCGAGTACGGCTACGCCTTCCGCGAGTTTCTTTTTCTTGGCTTCGACGGTTGCGGCACCGGCGGCCAGTGCCAGTCCGGTGAGGAAGGCGCGGCGGTCTTTGACGCTCTGTTGTTCCGTCCCGCTCGCAGAGAAATGCTCGCGTTCCGGAACAACACCCGCGTCACAGTTCTTGTTTCCATACGCGATCCGATAGGAGATCGCATGGGTGTGGCAGTTCTCGATGCAGTCGAAGCAGGCCACGCAGCGGCTGTAGTCAATGGCGTGGTTCTTCGTGTCGATGCAGGATGCCTTGCAACGCTTGCCGCAGACGCCGCAGTTGACGCATTTGTCGGTATTGATCACCGGACGGAAGATCGCAAAACGCGAGAGCAGGCCGAGCGTCGTACCGACCGGGCAGACGGTGTTGCACCATGTGCGGCCGCCCCGCCAGGCCAGGACTGCAATTATAATAAAGGTAACGAGGGCCACGATCAGGACCGGCAGGCTCTTCAGATAGACTTCCGTGGGATAGAAGGCGTAGCTTCCGAAGTGGGCCGAGATGGCGGCAAGCAGGTTGTTGCACCAGCCGTACACCGGCGCCAGCATGCTGGTGGCGATACGGCCCCAGGCGCTGTAGGGGGCAATCAGCAGGGCGATGGCGTTCAAGCCGGCGATCATCAGCACGATGAACAGGACCAGCATGCCGTAGCGCAGCCATTTGATCTCTTTTTTGTAGCCGAAGCGGTTTTTCTTGCCTTTGCGGCGTCCGTTCAGCCAGGAGACGATGTCCTGGAAGACGCCCATCGGGCAGATGACCGAGCAGTAAACCCGCCCGAAGAGAAGAGTCAGTACGACCAGGAAGACAATGACACCGACGTTCAAGGCCAGGACGGCCGGCAGCAGCTGGACCTTGGCCATCCAGCCGAACCATGTGTGCAAAGCGCCTGTAAAGTCGAGAAACAGGAGGGTGACGAGCGCGAAGAAAAGCGCCGCCACGACGATTCTGATTTTGCGAAGCATTTTGGTAAAGTTTTCACAAAGGTAAAGGTTTTTTTGAAGTATCTGTAAAAAGTTGACAATCAAAATTTGATTTCCCAAAAAAGATTCCTAACTTTGGGGTTGCATATTATGTTAGGACGAAAGTGTACCTTAAAGATTTGCGTAAATAATTAATAATTAACTAAATAAACAAAAAACAATGAAAAAATTGAGTACCTTGTTTGCAATGGTGGCCCTGATGCTCGTTGCAAGCTTCTCTGCTTCGGCAGTGGAAAACTCCTACAAGGTGGGCAACGACAAAGTGACGGTGACGATCTCCGATCTGGCTCCGAACGCTACCGGTACGGCGCTTATCGCCTGCTACAACATCGATGTGGCCGCTGATGCCATCGACGAGTGCTCCTCGCTGGTCATCACCCCGCTGGTGCGCGACAACAACAATAACAAGAAGCTGATCGAGATGATCGTGGTCAACGGTCAGTCCCGCAAAGTCAATACCGAATGGCTGCAGCGTGTATGCTACGGTGTTTGCGACCCCAACAACGTGCGTTTCTACACGCTCAAGGAAGGTGAAGCCCTCCACGTGAAGACCTGCACCCAGGTTCCTTACGAAGAGTGGATGGAAGACGGCGCTGCCTTCTACATCACCACCCAGAAGGCTACCTACAAGCCGAACTGCATCCACAACTATCCGGGCGAAGAGTACATCTGCGACATTCCGTACCTCTCCGAGCCGCTCGTGGTCGATCCGGTCCTCGCTCCCGTTCCGATGGAAGCCAACCTGGAAGGCACCCGCGTCCTCCGCACCAAACTCTTCTATCCGGTCAACGTGACCCGCAAGGTGGACAACTATCTTGAGAACGCCGAGGCCCTCGAGCTCCTCAACACCCTTGACCGCGGTAACTTCGAAGTGACCTCCGTCGCCATCGAAGGCTGGGCTTCCCCGGAAGCTACGGTTGCTTACAACCAGAACCTCTCCATCAACCGCGCCAAGACGGTCAAGAGCATCATCTCCGACAAGTACAACTTCCCGCAGGATGTCTATTCCGTGAAGGGCAACGGTGAGTACTGGGATTCCGTCATCGACTATGTCGACAACACCGACGAGCCGGTCGTGGCCGAGAACCGCGCCGCCATCCAGGATGCCATCGCCGCCAACGGCGACCTCGACAAACGCGAAGCTGCCATCAAGAAGATCGCCGGCGGCAAACCGTACCGCGCCATCTTCGACGCCGTTTACCCGCGCAGCCGTTTCGCCGAAGCTGTGGTGACCTTCAAGAACAAGGGCTACAACCGGAGCGATGCCATGACTCTCTACAAGGCTGATCCTTCGAACCTCTCCGCCGACGAGTACATCCTCCTGATCCAGGACGGTGCCTCCGAAGATGTGGTCAACAGCGCCGTGAAGCTCTATCCGAACGATCAGCGCGTGGCCGCCGCTGCTGCCGCCAAGGCTTACGAAGACGGCAACATCGACAAAGCCATCGACCTCTACAAGAAGGCCGGCAACTCCGAGGAAGTGATGAACAACCTCGCCTGCTGCTACCTCAAGAAGGGCGACTACGAGAATGCGAAGGCCTGCCTCGAGAAACTGAGCGATTCCAAACTCAGCGAGACCAACGCCAACGAACTCCGCAAGGTTTACCTCAACAACAAGTTCTTCAACAAGTAAGAGCCCGCGGTAATCCTCCGCAAAACTGAAAACGAAAGGGGAGGGCCACACCCTCCCCTTTTATCACCTGCCCTGGTGGTGGAATGGTAGACACGAGGGACTTAAAATCCCTTAGCCCGAAACGGCTGTGCGGGTTCGAGTCCCGCCCGGGGCACTGATTGGAAATCCAACCTATTGATATTCAGTGGGTTGGATTTTTGCATATAGGATTCTTGTCCCACAAATGTCCCAATAATTTTGAAAACGGATGAGTTGGGACGAAAATGATTGAACGAAAAACGGCGCCTCAAAATCACTTCAAGACGCCGCGGTTCAATAAATAAGAGTGGCCGAAGCCAGTCTTGAGTACAAAGATAGGCATTTTTGACGAGTTTCTTGAACTGCATAATAAAAGAATCCCGGCTGGCGAACCAGTCGGGAGCATTGCTAATGGCAGAAGGCGAGTGTTTACTACTCGCTCAGTTTGGCCTGGGCCAGCACTTCTCCGGACTTCTCACCGGTGGCGGTGTTCACGTAGAAGTACTTGAAGAAGACCTTGGGGCTACCGGCGGACGGAGCGCCGCACTTGGCGTCGTACTTGGCCTTGATGTCGATGGCCGTGGTCACAGGAGTGTACGGGTCATCGAAGGCCGAAGCCTTGCTGTAGGCGCGGGTGATACCGTTGCCCTGGGGTTCGGAGGCCTGGATGACGAGTTTCAGGTTGGTGACATCGCTGGGGATGTCTGCCAGGGTGAAGGTCATCGCAGATGCAGTGAGGGCGATAGTCGCCTCTGCAGGAGCCTCAACGCCGGAGAGGTTAGGCACGGCGGTCATAATGCTACCGCCGCAGTACACGACCCAGTAGTTGAGCCTCATGAACAGATTAGCGCCCGAAATCTTGGCCTTGGTGCCGAGAACGGACTTGCCCTGAGCGGTGTTGGCCGCTGCATTCCAGGCGAGGATCTGCTCGTTGGTGAGACCCTGCCAGGCCTGAGAGAGCTGCTTGAAGACAGCTTTTACGGAAGACTGGAACGCGGTCCTGGTGGAGCCGCCGTATCCACGGTTGCGGATGTACTTACGACCGCGCGTCTTGGCGGCGGTGACACCCTTTGCGGAGCCCGACATTTCGTCGAAGGCGATTGAAGGATTGTACTTCATGGCGCAAATAGATTAAAAGTTAAACAAATGGTTTATTCTGATGTATTGTCATTGTTGTCTCTGACGAGGAAGGCATACACGAACGGATCGTGAGCCGTATCGAAGAAACCCATTACGCGACGCTGGCTGGTGAGAACCTTGTTCTCGATGTGGGCTTCCGCCATACCATCGCAGTTGGGGTGCATCTGGTTGCCGCCTCCACAGATAGGGACATCTGCCGTGATGTCTGCAGGCAACTGCTCCATCGTCACCTCCCACAGCGCTTCCCTATAAGCGTAAGAGACGCCGGAGAACATCAGATGGATGAACACCCAGTGCTCGAACTCCACCATAAAGGTCTCGTAGCCGAAGCGCAGGTAATTGCCCTCCGTGGTCATCGTAAGGCGCTGCATGGTGCTCTTGATGGTATTTCCGCCTTGATTCAACTGCGGGTAGAGCGTGACGATATAGATGATGAGCGGGCCGTTCTGGTCGAACCAGGGCTGCTTCTCAATGACGATGGTGTTCTTGTCCTTGATCCAGGACTTGAGCACCGTACCGCCGTCATACACGGAATCACCCCAGGAGTAATGGTAATCCTCGACAAAGCGGATGAAAACGCCGCCCACGGCGCTGCGGTCGATGGCCAGATCCGGAACGTAGATTTCCAGCTGGTCGCAGGCCTGGTAGTCGGCATTCGTCGGGTCGAACGTGAACTTGGAGTTCAGGACCACGTAGTTCTCCGCCTGGTAATCCTTGAAGGTTATCTGGCCGGCACCGAAGTTATTTCCAATACTGTTGAACATAGTCGTTGCGATAGGGGATTAGTAGATGATACCGGAGCCGAAGCACTCAGTAGGCTTTACGTAATAGCCGCCACGGTGAGCAAAGGTCATTTCTGCGCCACTGCTGTAGTTGCGGATATAGACCAGGTAGGACTGAGGGATTATCTTGCCGTCAGCGCCATTTCCGCGGCCCAGGCAGATGCCGGTACCGATGACGTCTGCAGGAAGCTGGCGGTCCAGATAAACCTCGGAAGAAGCGACGTTGCTGTGGCCCAGGCACATTGCATTGAACTCCGCCACGGGAACGCCGGTGGAGAAGTCCACATCCAGCGAAGAGACGTGGCTTTCCTCGTTCGGGTCAAGGTCGTCCATCGTAGCACGGACACGCTGCCCGGACGGGCTTTCTCCGGTCACTATGGCCACGTCCTGGAGTACCTGGCCGGCGAAACCGGTAGCCGTGTCCATCCAGTAGGATTCGACGAAGACCTTCTGGCCGGGAACGGGCTCCACGCCGATGGTCTTGAAGTAAAGCTTGGTCACGTCCGCCTGGCCCCAGTCGTCCTCCATTCCGGGAGAGACGATGACAGTCTTGCTCCAGCCGTTGGAGATGCCGACACTCTGGGTGCCGGACATCTTCACGACCAGCTTGTAAGGGGAGGGGGCGTGCTTGATCCCGTTGATGGCGATGAACTCGGGAGTAACGACCGCCTCGTCGTAAACCACGTTGGGAATAGTTCCATGATAGGAAGGTGCATCCCTGAGGATGGGCTCTCCTGCCATGACACGATTGGAGTTGAGACGGACGAAGGCATTGTGGCCAGTCATCTCGGCGGCGGAGCCGATGGAAGATGCAGCCTTCATATGAGATGCCAAGACCTCCCAGGCTTGCATTTGGGAATCAGAGAGCTGCTTATACTCCCGGGAGATCTTGGACAACTGATTTCTTGAGGTAGCCTGGGCCGGCGTGACGACCTTGCTCTGGAAAGCCCGGACGGAGAGGATATTGCGCCCGTTGACGTTCCTCGCGGTGACATCCTTCGCGGTGCCGGCGAAGTCGTTGAACGCTATGGAAGGCTTTGCTATCATAATCTTCTTATGGGTAGCAGCCTCTGATTCCGACACAAATATACAAAAAGTTTTCTAATTATTCAAATACAAATAATTAGATACGATTGTATAAAGTGTTACTTTAGGTAAATTTACAGCTCCATCAGGAAGGATTTCTTCCGGAAAATGTTGCGGTAGCCGGTCTCGGCATCAATCAGAAAGTAGCGCATATGCACCTGGTACGTCCGGAGGTCGAGGTCCCAGATGTTCTTGTATCCGGGTACCCTGACTTCGACGATGCAGTCACGGCCGGTGCAGTTCTCCTCGGCTACGAAGGAGCGGAGATACCCGGGTCTCCGTCCAGATCCGGGCGTCGTGAGCTGGATGCGGACCGCGACACGGTATCGGGTTGGGACGGCATTTCGTTCGAGTTGCGTTCGCAGTTTGATGCTGAGATCCTCTCCGTCGATCACACTGGCCGATGAATAGTCAACCGTGAAGACCGGGAGTTCCTCGAAGGCCCTGGGAGAAGGCACGTGTTCGTGCCCCAGCTGTGCGAAGCCGTGGTAGGCCGACACGAAGAGATTGTGGCCGGTGATGTGGTGGTCCTTCCGGAAAGGAGGACGATGGCTGTAGACCGTCAGCGAGAGCATGTTCCACTGCTCCTGGATAAGAGGGGAGAGCGACCTCCACGCCTGCAGCGCACGAAGATGCACGGACTGCGCTTCCAGCTGCCCCAGGGTGCCCGGGAACTCCGGATGCGCCCGCTTCTTCCAGTAGCAGACACCGTTCCTGTGGTAGAACGTGACATCACCCACTGAAGACCAGCAGTCGGAGAAACGGATATTGGGGTTATACCTGGGCATATGATGCAGTATATGGATGGGGCAGGGGCCGCGCCTTGAACTCTTGAACAAAGAGGTAGCTCAGAGGGACCACGCAACTACGCCTGACGGAAGTCGAACCAGCCTGCGGCAAAGTCCTCGATGCGGTCGATGTCAGGCTCCATCTTGCCGGTCTCGTCCTTGCGGATGAACTCGCTCACCTGCTTGCTCTCGCCGGGATACTCTTTGCCTTTCTCGCCGAGGACCACGGTGTCGGAATCAGCCTCCACCCACAGCTTTGGTTCGTCGTCCCAATAGTCGATTTCGTCAATGTACTCCCACACCTTGTCGATGATGTGGTCCACCAGGATTCTCCAGTTATGCAGTTGTGTTCTCATAGCAATATGTCTTTAATTCAGTATACAAGATACGAAAAAATCACGACATTAACAAATTTATATTCAATGGATTAGGTATATTTTCACCACCTCTGACGCCATCCGGATCAGGAGCACCCGCAGCGGCGTCAGCCGCTGCTTCCTTTGTGTATATTTATACTCTTTTTGTGGTCCTCCGGGCGGGGCAGGATGGTCGATTACGCACTGCGGCGGGGGCGTGAGATGCCTGGTTGGCCTTGGTTGCTGGGAGTCTCTAAGACGGGACGGTCGGGCGGGTGCCGGCGGTCGGTCGTATGCTGCCCTTGATGCGGGGAGCCCGGCTTAGAGTCTCCCAGTGACCAAGGACGCGGAACGAAGTGGAGCGTGGCCGGGGAGGCGGTCTGGTGCGGTGGGGATGGCGGGCTTTGGCGGTGCAAGGGCTGGGAGACCTCAGGCTCCCAGACCCCGACAAAGACCGGCATTGTGCGGTTGGCAGACGGCCTCACCGGCCTGAGCCGGAACGGCTCACTTGCCCGATCGAGGTACTACGTTCGCGGCAGCGTATGCTGCCTTGCACTGACCTCCCGGCGCAGTCTGTGGCGGACTTGTTCCGACACTGTCTGCGCCTGCAGCCGGAACGGCTGCCTCCTGGACGCCCGGAACACTTCCGGCGGGGTTTACCCCGGCGGAGGTGTGGAGGAATAGCGGCCAGGTATAACCAAGCCGAAGGCTTACCGAGGAGCGGGAGCGGAGGAAGTGAGCTGGCTCGCTTGCGGGACAGCTGACTTCCGGAGAGGGAGCGACCCAGCAGCGGAGCTGCGTAAGGCGGCAGGATGCCCGCATACCACGGACACTGAAGGCGAGTGATGCCCCTCGCACGGCACTGACGGTCCTCGGGGCGGCACTTTGCGCCCTCGAACACCTGCTGCCCTAAACATCGAAGAAAGGAGCGGACGCAGTGGTCTCCGGAGCTTGCGAAGGAGACGACTGCGGGAGCGGGGCCGGCAAAGCACAGACAGTCCTACGAAGACGCGCAAAGTGCGGAGTGAGCGACGGAGGGGAGGGGTGGTCCCCTCCCTGAGCGAACTCCTCTCCTGCCGCCGCCTCGCCCGGGAGTTCGGAGGTAGGGCATTCGCAACTCACTGACGGAGCGTACTTAACATAATCCGGATTGTGTAATCTGACGCCTTGTAGGCCGGTTCTGCGGGCTCCGGGAGTATGTTATACCGACGCCTTTGATGCGGGGCACTGACGGTGCCGGCGGCTGTTACACAATCCCGATGGGATTATGTTAATGTACGCGGATTCGGGGCACTGACGCTCGCGCCGGCACTGCGGCTCCCGGGCGATTATGGCCCCTGGGGGCGGTGGGGGATAAACCAGCAAGAGTCTGTGGCCGGCTTGTCCGGTCACAGTCTCTTGACCGCTTTTCCTTTATTGGGCGGGGAGGGAGCGAAGCGACCGGGCGGGGACAAACCAGCCGAAGGCTGACCGCTTCATTGCACTGCCCTTCGAATACTGATTCCGTTCAATCTTGTTGCTGCCCTTCGCATACTGACCGGCGAAGCCGGGGCGCGGAACGACCGCAAGTCTCTGACCGGAGCGCTCGGCGCGGAGGGAAGAGTCTTGCAGTGGAGCTGCCATAAGTGGAGTTCGTAGGGGCGCGTCGTGCCCCGGAGGACGGAACCAAAGCGAGTGAGCGGAGCTTTAGCGCAGCGAACTGGCTTTGACCGCTTTCCATATCGGCCCGAAGGCAATATCGGCATAAATGCTTATATTTGTATTCGATAAATCGAAATTTTATGGTCACTTATTTTGATGCATGTGAGATTCTTGAAATGCTGTCTGAAGCATCTGTAAAGGTGTTTCTGGACGGCGGTTGGGGTGTCGATGCACTTATAGGCAGAGAAACAAGAATACATAACGACATCGATCTGTTCGTAGAGAAGAAAGACTATGGTAAGGCCATATCCGTGATTACCTGGAAGGGATACAGAGAAGTTGTAATGGACTATACGACCGATAGCCATACTGTCTGGAAAGATGACAACGGAAGAATAATCGATCTGCATTGTTTCGAATATGTCGAAGATGGAATTCTATATGACGGATACACTTTCCCAAGCGAAACTTTCTCAGGTAAAGGAAATATCGGGAATATTGAGGTAACATGCATAAACCCGGAGGCACAGGTACAGTTCCATCTTGGATATGAATACGATGAAAATGATGTCCACGACGTCCTGTTATTATGCAGAACTTTCAATCTTGAGATACCGGAGCAATATAAAACTCACATCTGATTCAATATGCTATGATTACTGATAGTTATGATATTGAAACTGAACCAATGATCAATCTGTTTGATTTCTACGG
>Ga0208297_1000385_pt1 | contig 96470 bp, 70 predicted proteins | sample LMS_cellobiose_e_FD_187367 | JGI IMG/M metagenome (GOLD analysis project Ga0208297, IMG submission 187367) | Rumen-fistulated moose microbial communities from Alaska, USA - LMS_cellobiose_enrichment (SPAdes) (version 2) | ecosystem: Host-associated > Mammals > Digestive system > Stomach > Rumen... | reverse complement strand
GACATTGCTTTCCTCCTATCGTTTTTTTTGGTCAATAAACAATAGGTGCAATGCCGGTCTTTTTCAAGCCCGTCTTTGACTTCTTTCCGTTTTTCTGCCCGTTTCCGTCACAAACCGTCGAAGAACCCATTTTTTTCCGCAAATTTCTGGTGTGTGCCCGTTCCGTGAGCATCAAACTCCCCGGCGCCGGTCGAAGCATGCCGGCTCCGAAGGGAAACCCGCGCGGCAAAGCGGCGGGCAGTATGGTTCAGCAGCAAGGATGGAGGGATGATCGTGAATATGAGCAGTGTAACCGTTTCCTTCGACCCGGAGTGGCTCGAAGCCCGGCGCGCGAACGGTGTGCGCGTGATCCGCCGGGTCGAGAAGTGGGTAGCCCCCCAGGAAGATGTTTCGCTGAAATCCAGCTCCGGCACCGAGCTGACGGTGGAGCTGGCGCCCGCGAACCGGGAAAAATTCCTGAACGGCCTGGCGGAACTGCTGAAGACCGATTTCGGCGAACGCGACCCCTGGGCCCACGCGGTCTTTTCCGGCGACCTGGCCGGACTCGACGTGCCGACCCTCAGAAACAGGGAAAGTGCGAAAGAGGAAAAGACCGCTCAGGAGGAGCAGGTCCGGACCGAAGCGAAAGACAAGGAAAAGGAACAGGAAACGGCGCAGCCGTCGGGCCAGAAGATGCAGCAGGCCGAAGAAAGTCAGCCGGGCAAGGGGCTCGGCATCGATCAGGCCCCGCAGCAGGATCCCCTCGAGGTGCTCGAGGAGATCTGCGGACGGGTGCCGGTCAAGCACAGCCGTGAGCTCGAGGCCTACGTTCGCGAAACCGCCGCGGTGATCCCGATGCTCCAAAGGCTGGGGGCCGAGTCCTCGCTCTGGCACCAGCACCTGCTGCTGGCGGTCGACGAAGGCTACGGCCGCTCGGAGTTTCTCATGGCCTTGGCAAAACTCTACAAGGCGTTCGGTCTCATGAAAGGGGATCCCGACAAGACTTCGGTGCGCGAATACATCCTTCTGACCGACGGGGATATGAACTCCGACGGTTATCGGGTGACGTGGAGCAGACTGCTCGACGCTGTCGAGTCGCTGAGCCGCTCCAACGTCCGCAACGGCATCTCGAAGGTCGTGCTCTACCTCGACATCTCGGCGTGGCAGTCCTCTCTCGCGACGCCCGAAGGCAAGAAGTACCTGCGCCGGCTCAACTCCATGTGCGGCTCCTTCCTCGTGGTGTTCCGCGTTCCGTTCCTCGAAGGCCACGTGCTGCGCGAGACGGCCGACGCCCTCAACGATATCCTCAACGTGCGCACCATCGCCGTGCCGCCGGTGCCGCTCAGCGACATGATCGACTACGCCCGCTCCGAGCTGGCGTCCAGCGGATTCCGGATCGCCGACGACGCCATGGGAGCTTTCGAACAGTGGGTGCTCCACGAAAAGGTGGACAACAGTTTCTTCGGCTACAAGACCATGGACAAGGTCGTCCAGAAGGTGATCTTCGAGAAGGCTCTCACCAACTGCCGCCGCAAGGTGGAAGACCGGGTCATCGGCCTGGGAGACCTGGAGGTGTTCGGGGCGGAACCTGAAGAGGACGACCCCGCGGAAGAACTGGCGAGAATGATCGGCATGCGGGAGGTGGAACGGCGCCTCAAAGAGGTGATCGTCCAGATCAAGACCCAGAGGACACTTGCCGCGAAGGGGAAGAAGGTGGAGAGACCTGCCATCCACATGCTCTTCACCGGGAGTCCCGGCACCGGAAAGACCACCGTCGCCCGCATCGCGGCGCGCATGATGAAGAAGGCCGGGATTTTGCGCAAGGGGCATCTCGTGGAAGTGAAGGGACGCGATCTCTGCGGTGAATACATCGGCACGACCGCGCCCAAGACGAGCGCCATCTGCCGGGACGCCTACGGCTCCGTGCTCTTCATCGACGAAGCGTATTCCCTCTTCCGCGACGAGTACTCCTCCGCCCGCGACTACGGCCGGGAGGCCCTCGACACCCTCGTCGCCGAGATGGAAAACCACCGTGATGACTTCTGCGTGATCATGGCCGGCTACAAGGACGAGATGGACGCGATGGTCCAGGGCAACGCGGGCCTCAAGAGCCGCATCCCCTACGAGATCGAGTTTCCCAACTACACGAGGGAAGATCTCGAAAAGATCTTCTTCACGATGCTCGACGGGACCTTCGACTATGAGGAGGGCCTGAAGGACGTCGTGCATGAGTTCTTCGCGGCCATGCCCGAAGAGGTCTTCACCTCCAAGGAGTTCAGCAACGGCCGGCTCGTGCGCAACCTCTACGAGCGCACGTGGGGCAAGGCCGCATACCGTCAGAGTCTCGAAGGGGGCGAACTGCGCATCCTCAAGAGCGACCTGGCCGGAGCGACGGCGGACAGCGAGTTCAAGAAACTCATGAAGAAAAATTTCGAGCGCCGGGGGATCGGCTTCGGCGCGTGACGGAAAGTACCATAAGAAGGAGAAAAAGCGATGGAACGTGAACAGATTGTGGATGCGGTGCGCGATTGGCTCGAGAAGGATGATTGGCGGTACGAGTACATCGCCGATAAGCAGCTGATCAAGATGGGGATCAACCTCAACAGCAAGATCAAGAACGGCAACATCTTCATCGATTTCAAGGACGACTGCTACCTGGTGTACCTCTATTCGCCGGTCAGCGGCGACAAGGACAACCTCGAAGAGCTCAACAAGTACCTGACGATGGCCAACTACGGCCTCATCAACGGGAACTTCGAGCTCGACCTGCGTGACGGCGAGATCCGCTACAAGTCCTACGTGAACTGCGACGGTCTGGACTCCCTGCCCGATCAGGTCATCAAGGACAGCATCTATGTCGGGTGCGTCATGATGGACCGCTACGGCAACGGCATCGCCGCCCTGGCGATGGGCTTCTCGGACGCTGAGACCGAGATCAAGAAGGCGGAAGGGCATGACGACGAGGATTCCGACGACTGAAGCGCGCCCGCTCCGGGCCTGTTGACGGACCGTTCCGGAGCCGATCGGCGCGACGTTCGGGAAATGAGGATCGCACGACGTGCGGTCCTCTTTTTCAAGCGCATTTTCACCATGGAAATCAGCAGCGAACTCCCCGCGGGGAACATCCGCGTTCTCGACATCCGGGAACGCACGGTCCTGCTGGAACAGGAACAGCGGGATTCGAAAAACGAGTGGTTTTACTGGAAATTCAAGGCCCGCTTCGACGAGCCGGGTGTGTGGCATTTCAAGTTCGCGCAGCCGTACAAGATCGGCACCCGGGGCCCGGCGGTCAGTTTCGACCGGGGCGACAACTGGGAGTGGCGGCCCGATTCGAGCCTCTCGGACGCGGAATTCACCTTCGACTGCCGGGAGCCGGGCGAAGTCTGGTTCTGTCAGGGCCTGCCCTATCTGCAGCGGGACTGGGACCGTTTCACGGCGGAGTTTGCCCAAAATCCCGCCATGCGCCTTTCCTCACTCTGCAAAAGCCGGAAGGGCCGGAATGTGGAACTGCTGGAACTCCGGGAAGGGACGCCGCCTCTCGCGGCGGTGCTCACCGCCCGGCACCACTGTCAGGAAATGTCCGCTTCGATGGTGCTGGAAGGAGCGCTCCGCCATGCCCTCGCCGACGGCGAAGAGGCCCGCGCTTTCCGCCGGAAGGTCGCCCTCCATGTCGTCCCCTTCACCGACAAGGACGGGGTGGAAGAAGGCGATCAGGGAAAGGGCCGGTTGCCCCGTGACCACGCCCGTGACTACGACGGGAGCCCCATCTACCCCGAAACCGCCGCCGTCTGGAAGCTCATCGGGAAGGTAAAACCTTTTCTCGTGCTGGACTTCCATTCGCCGTGGATCCGGGGCAAGCACCACGAAATGCCCCATCTGGTGGCAAACCGGAACGCCCGGTTCTCTCCGGAACTGGACCGTTTCGCCCGACTGCTGGAGGAGGCCGCCCCGGAGTGCGCCCCCTTTTCCGCCGCCGACACGCTCCGCTGGGGGACGGCGTGGAACACCGCCGCCAACTACGATTCACGGAGCGTCAGCGGCACGGGGCTGAACCTGACCACTGCCTGCGGCGCATTTCCTTTCGTCCGGCTGGCCGTCTCTCTGGAGATCCCCTTCGCGAATTTCCGGGAAAAAACCATGACGGAAAGGGCGTTTCTCCAGTTCGGCGACGCCCTCGGCGAAGCCATCGCCCGTTACGCCGACATGCAGGCGTGACTTACCGCAGCCCCATGAATTTCGCGGCGTTGTTGTAGAAGACATCCTCGAGCTGACTGTCGTTCAGGCCGCAGGACATGACCCGCTGGATCTCCACGCTCGGGTGGTGGAAGGGGGAGTCGATGCCGAACATCACCCGCTCCGAACCCACGTTGAGGTAGGCGTTCCGGATCTGGCACCCCATGGGCATGCCGGAAACCTCGAGGAAGAGGTTGTCGAACTTCTTCGCCATGGTGATGCTGCCGTCGATGTAGACCCCGTGGCCGTGGCCCATGTGGATCATGACGATGGGGACGTCCGGATGGCGCTCGGCGAGGAGCCCGATCTGCCACGGCAGGGAGAAGGGCGGATGGCCGCAGTGGATGAAGACCGGCTTCCGGTACTTCCGGGCGATCTCGATGACGGGGTCCACGGCGGGGGAATCCGCGGTGAAGCCGTCGAAAAGGGGCTGCATCTTGACACCTGCGAAGCCCACGTCCCGCAGGTAGTGTTCCAGATCCTCGTAAGCGGGCGTCCCCAGATTGGCGTTGATCCAGTAAAGCGGGATCACCTTGTCGGGCAGCTGTTTCCACACGGCCAGCAGTTCGGCGTTCAGCGTCGCCGCCGCCGGGCAGAGAATCGTCTTCTCGATATTGTACTCCTGCATCTGGGCCGCAAGCAGCGTTCCGTCGAAAGCCACGTCGAAGGGGCTCCCGAAGGTCCCGATGTGGGAATGGGCATCGATCTTTTTGAAACGGGCAAAATCAGAATTCATCTTTTCCTCCTCGAATTCCGCCTGATGTTCCTCCGGCAAACCCGCCGGAAAGAAAACATTACCATTTTAGTATTGTTTTGCATAATATACCACGTTCCTATGAAAAAATCAAGCGCGGAGAATGATATTTTACTGGCTTTGCGCAGTCGCCGGGGGAGAGGAATGATCCCCCCGTCTCGAATTGCGGCAAGATCAGCGCGGGGGGCGACACTCAGCGTCACGCCTGCAGACCGGCAACCGGCCCGGCGGGCCGAACGTCGGCTTCGACTCTACGCGGCAACTGTCGCCATCCCCCAAAAATACCCGTCGGCACCGAGAGCGGTGCCTCCCCCGCTCCGCGGGCTGACGGGGTATTTTTCGGGGGCCCTTCTCTATAGTTGCCGCGGTTCGCAAACAAATGCGGAAGAGCCGGCGCCACCGCAAACCTTCCTTTGGGGAGTCCGCGGCGAGTCGGGAGCCCGCAGGGCGACCAGGTGCCGCGTAACTTCGAGGGCGACGTTCGGCCGCTGCCGCAAAGGGGCCTTTACGCCCGGCCGAGGAGTTTGCGCACGGCGGCGAGCTTGACGCAGACGCAGAAGAGCTCCATGGCGAGTTCGAGCTCGGCGAGAGGCGGGAAGGAGGGGGCGATCCGGACGTTCCGGTCGCGGGGGTCGTGCTTATAGGGGAAGGTGGCGCCCGCGCCCGTCAGGGTGACACCCGCCTCCCTGGCCAGACGCACGGTCTCCCCGGCGCAGCCGTCGAGGGTGTCCACGGCCACGAAGTAGCCGCCGCGGGGCTTTTCCCATGAGGCAAGGCCGGTCCCGGCCAGCTCCCGTTCGAGGGTGTCCAGCACCATTTCGAACTTGGGCCGGAGCAGCGCCGCCTGCCGGGCCATCTGGGCCTTCACGCCGTCGGCGTTTTTCAGGAAGTGCAGCGTCCGGAGTTGGTTGAGCTTGTCGTATCCGATGGTCTGGATCGTCATGTGCCGCAGGATCTCCGCGCAGTTGGCTGGACTGGAACTCACCATGGCCACCCCCGCTCCCGGATAGGTGATCTTGCTGGTGGAAAAGAAGTACAGCACCCGGTCGGGGTTGCCCCGGCGGGCACATTCTTTCATGATATCCTTCAAAACGACGGGCTCATAGAGGTGATGGACCCCGTAGGCGTTGTCCCAGAAAATGCGGAAGTCCGGTGCGGCGCATTTCATGGCGCTCAGTCGATCCACGGTCTCGTCACTGTAGCAGATCCCCTGGGGGTTGGAGTAGAGCGGCACGCACCAGATCCCCTTCACGGAGTCGTCCGAGGCAACCAGCTTTTCCACCTCGTCCATATCCGGCCCGGAGGAAGTCATGGGGACTGTTATCATTTCGATGCCGAACTCCTGCGTCACGGCGAAGTGGCGGTCGTAACCGGGCGAGGGGCAGAGAAATTTGACCTTCGGCAGCTTGCTCCAGGGAGTGTGTCCCTGAGTGCCGAAGACCATGAGCCGCATGATGCAGTCGTACATCAGGTTCAGACTGGAGTTTCCCCCGATGATGATGTCGGCGGGGTCGAGTCCCAGCAGTTCGCCGAAAAAACCGCGCATCTCGGGGAGCCCTTCCAGACAGCCGTAGTTGCGGCAGTCCATGCCGTCGGCGGCGGTTTTGGGGTTCTCGGCGGTGAGGATTGCGTCGCTCAGGTCCAGCTGGTCGGCGCCGGGGCGGCCCCGGGCCATGTTCAATTTCAGCTTCCGCGCCTGGAACGCCCCGTAACGCGCTTCCAGATCCCGACAGGCGGACGCCAACTCTTCCCGGCTCAGCCGGGTATAATCGCAGTTCTCCATATTCCAGTCCCGTTTTTCAAGTTTTTTTCGATTTCGTGACCGGATACATAATATAGCATCGACCGGGCTTCTTTGCAAGAAAGAAGACGGGGAATTTGCCGGATTTGTGCGCCGGAAAGCCGAACTTCCGTCACCGCGGGCTTGCTTTGCCGCAGTATTTCCTGAAGACCTCGTGATAGCCCGGCTCGATAATCGCGCTGCCGCTGCACACCGACAAGGTACGGCCGCCCGCCGAAAGGATGATTTTGAGCTCTCTTTCCACGTCGGCGGGGGTCTTGTACCCCAGACTGCTGCTTTCGTCCGTGCTCAGCCCGAGGAAGGGGATCCCTTCGGCATGGGGGTAAAAATCCTTCGCGTGACCGACGACGGATTTCGTGTATTTCCGGATCTTCGGCTCCTCCCACTTGAAGTACCAGGCGACGGTCTGGTGGCAGTAGTCGGCCTTTATCCGGTTGCCGTAGAGGTGGTCGTCGCGAAAATCGGGGTAGATGTGCAGGGCGATCTTCCAGGCGGGGTGTTTGCCCTTGATGTAGGTGATGACGGCGTTGTAGTAATCCACCAGCTTTTCCCGGTAGAAGAGTTTTTTGCTTTCCGGCGTGTCGGCAAGCTTCTTCCCGGCGAGGAATTTTCTGTACTTAGCGAGGCACTTTTCGCAAAAACAGCCGTGGTGGTTCGTGTAGCCGATGAAATCGAGGAACATCCCCGCGACGCCCTCCGGCGCGTCCTTCATGAGCTTGTCGAGCTTTTCTCTGGTGAGACGCAAACCGTCGTCGCTGACGAAGCAGGGGATGGGCTTGGACTGGGTGTCGACTTCGACCACCTGTTCCCCGCCGTAGCGGTGCTGCTTTTCGATCCGGCGGCGGTGGAGGATCTTCATCCGCTCGGCTTTGGGCATTTTCGGGTCGAGGTCCCGGCCGCTGATATAGGCGAAATACTTTTCCTCCTCGGACGTCACGACCTGCGGATAGGGCCCGGCGGGGGTGAAGCACTTCCAATAGGGGGTCATGCCGTATTTGCGCGCCAGATCGAACTGTTTTCTGTTCTTGACCTCGATGTCGGTCACTCCGGCTTCGGCGTATTTCCGGGCGTTGGCTTCGGTGTTCGGAACGCCCCAGCAGAAGAAGCGGCGGAATTTCACCTCCCCGGAGGAGGCGGCTTCCGCCGAGCGGCAGCCCGCAATAAAGGGGAGCATCCCGGCGAAGAGGAGTGCGGCAAAGAGTTTCGGCATGTTTTTTCTCCTTGTGTGAAAAGGGTGGTTTATCTTTCGGGGGCGGGGGGCCACGGTTCGGGCAGGGCTTTCAATCGCGCCCGCTTTTCCAATGCGCCGGGCATGAGGCGCTCCGTCAGCGCCCAGAAGGCCGGGGAGTGGTCCATGTGCCTGAGGTGGGCCAGTTCGTGGCAGACGACGTAATCCGACAGCTCCTGCGGCAGGAGAAGGAGCTTCCAGCAAAGACTGATCGTCCGGATGGTGCTGCAGCTGCCCCAGCGCGAAGAGGTGTCCGTTATCCGGATGGCGCGGGGCGCGAGGCCGAAAGGGCCGCCGAAGAGGGCGCAACGCTCCCGGAACAGCGCGGGCGCGATCTTCCGGTAGAGGAGCATGAGCCGGGAGCGGACTTCGGCGGGGGAGCCCGCGGGGACGAGGAAACGGTCCTCTTCGGCGAGGAGCAGGCGGCCGGAAAAGACCAGTTTCATCTTTTTGTCCCACAGGGGAAAGAACTCCCCTTCTTCGAAGGCGTAGGCCGGGGCGGGGGCGCGCCGGGCGAAGCGGGCCCGCAGGCGCCGGACGATTTCCCGATTCCGGGCGACGAGGGCCGCCGCTTCCGCCGCGGGAAGTCCCGGCGGCGGGACGAGCAGTTCCAAGCTGCCCGCGGGATCCAGATGGAAGGCGATCCGCTTCCGCCGGGGCGAAACGATCACCTTGAAAGGGATCGGTCCCTCCCCCAAGTCCGTCGGATCCACGAGCATCATCGGTTCCCCCGAAAAGAAAAAACCGTCCGGGAGAGCCCCGGACGGTTCGTTTCGCGTGAAAACAAAACGGCGATCAGATTTCCTCGCCCGCCATCCAGCGGACGAAACGCTTGACCTTGAGTCCGGGAGCGACCTTGGCCAGGCAGGTCTTGTCGTCGCGGACCCAGGGCTGATTCATCAGGCAGACGTCGGAGAAGAACCGGTTGATCTTGCCGGCCAGGATCTTTTCCAGCATCTGGGCGGGCTTGCCGGCCAGCTTGGGATCGGCGGCGAGAGCGATCTCCTTTTCCTTGTCGATGACCGCGGCGGGGATCTCACTGCTGCAGACGTAACGGGGCGAGAAGGCCGCAATGTGCATGCAGATGTCCTTCTTGAGCTCTTCGGCGACTTCGCCTTCGAACTCCACCAGCACGCTGACCCGGCCGTCCATGTGATGGTAGCCGGCGAAGGTGCTGTTGTCACCGCCCTGGAACCGGACGGCGCGGCGGATCTGCATGTTTTCGCCGATGGTGGCGATGGCGTTGGTCAGGATCTCCTTGGCGCTGGTGTTGACCTTTTCGGCCACATCCCCGTCCCCGCCGGCCTTCAGCGCGGCGGTGGTCACGTCATTGACCAGCTGGACGAAACGCTCGGTCTTGGCGGCGAAGTCGGTCTCGCAGAGCACTTCGACGATGGCGCCGCTTTTGCACTCGGTGCAGATCCCGGTCCAGACCTTGCCCTGATTGGTGGAACGGCCGCTCTTCTTCTCGGCCTTGGCGATCCCGCTCTTGCGGAGATTTTCGATGGCGGCTTCCATATCGCCGTCGGCGGCGACGAGAGCGCGCTTGCAGTCCATCATGCCGGCTCCGGTCTTTTCCCGGAGATCGGAAACCATTTTCGCAGTGATAGTGGCCATAATCGTATTTCCTCAGATGTTTTCAGTTGTTGGACGGATTACTTTTCGGCATCGGCCTTGGGGGCCTTGGGAGCCTTCGGAGCCTTGGGGGCGGCGGCATCGGCCTTGGGCGCTCTGGGAGCACGGGGAGCCTTCGGAGCCTTGGGAGCGGCCTCGCCCTCGGCGGCGGGAGCTTCGGCCTTGGCTTCAGCCTTGGGAGCGGCCTCGCCGTCGGCGGCCTTGCGGCGGGTGGTCCGGCGGGCGGGAGCGGCTTCACCGTCGGCGGCGGCCTTGCGGGTGCGCCGGGGTTTGACTTCCTTCTCTTCGGCGGGAGCTTCGGCGGCGGCCTGTTCCTCGGCCAGACGCTTGGCGACTTCGGCGGCTTCCTTCTCTTCGGCCACGCGCTTGTTGTAGATCTCCTTGGCGATGCGGATCGCTTCGGCGAAAAGATTGGTGATGATGGCGACGGACTTCACCGCGTCGTCATTGGCGGCCACGGGATAGTCGACCTTCGTGGGGTCGCCGTTGGTATCGACGATGGCCACGATCGGAATGTGCAGACGGTTGGCTTCGCGGACCGCGTTTTCCTCGTTGCAGACGTCGACGATGATCATGACCTTCGGCAGCTTCTTCATTTCGGCGATGCCGTCCAGGTCGCGGTGGAGCTTTTCGGCGCGGTGGCTCAGGCTGGAGACCTCTTTCTTCTTCATGCCGTTCAGGGAATCGCTGCCGAGGATCCCGTCGATCTCGTTCATCTTGGCGATGCTCTTGCGGATCGTCACGTTGTTGGTCAGAGTGCCGCCGAGCCAGCGCTCGGTGACCGAGAACATGCCCGTGCGTTCGGCCAGTTCCTTGATGGTCTCGCGGAGCTGAGGTTTCGTCCCGACGAAGAGAACATCGCCCCCGTCGGCCACGACACGCTGCAGGAAGTTGCAGGCGTCGGCGATCTGACGCATGGTCTTGGTGAGGTCGATGATGGAGATCCCGCTCTTGACGGTGTAGACGTACTCCTTCATCCGGGGATTCCACCGGCGGGTCTGATGTCCGTAGTGACAACCGGCTTCCAGCAGGTCATTGATGGTGATCTTGGCCATTTTGCAGCTTCCTTCTCTTTCCGGCGCTTTGCTTTCCGCACTTCCCTTTGGTTTTTGAGGCGGAAACAGTGAAGACGCCCTCTTGTTTGATGATCGCGGACACCCCCCATGGGCACCCTCGAATTTCCTAATATACACCCGGTCCGGGGATTTTTCAAGTTTTTCCCGGAAAAAACAGCGAAATTAAAAGGCAGACGGGTGCGGAACTTCAGCGAAGCGCCGCATCCGCCGTGGCCGACGGGCATTACGTAATCAAAAGTACCCTTCTCGAAGGAGGGAGTACGGTGAAGCCGCACGGACCGACGAAGAGCGGGGTCCCCAAAAAGTACCCAACGCCCCGGCAAAGCCGGGGTGAGGCGGCTCAAACGCCGCCGAAGGCAACTTTTACAAAATCAGAAGTACCTTTCTCGAGGAGGGAGTACGGTGAAGCCGCACGGACCGACGAAGAGCGGGGTCCCCAAAAAGTACCCAACGCCCCGGCAATGCCGGGGTGAGGCGGCTCAAACGCCGCCGAAGGCAACTTTTTGGGGTTAGGTTACTTGCCCATGGCCTTCTTGTAGGCTTCGACCGTGGCGGCGAGGCCCTCGGAAAAGCTGAAAGAGGGCTGGAATCCCGTGGCCTTGAGCTTGTCGATGGAGGCCCTCGAGTGCTTCACATCCCCCGCCCGGACCTCCTTGTGGACGATCTTCGACTTGGAGCCGGTGAGCCGGATGATCTCCGCGGCCAGGTCGTTGATGGAGATCTTGCCCCCGTTGGCGATGTTGTGGACCCCCGTGTGGTCGTTCATCGCGAAGAAGGCGTTGGCGGCCACGATGTCCTTGACGTAAATAAAATCCCGCGTCTGCTCACCGTCGCCGAAGATGGTGAGATCCTCGTTGGCCAGCGCCTTGGCGATGAAGATGGGCACGGCGGCGGCGTAGGCGCTTCTGGGATCCTGCCGGGGGCCGAAGACGTTGAAGTAACGCAGACACGCGGTCTGCAGCTTGCCCTCCTGCGTGAACATGCGGCAGTAGTATTCCCCGTCCAGCTTGGTGATGGCGTAGGGGCTCTTCGGCTCGGGGAACATGGTCTCCACCTTGGGCATGACGGGGTTGTCGCCGTAGATGGCGGCGGAGGTGCTGAAGCAGAGCTTCTTCACGCCCGCGGCGGCGGCGGATTCCAGCACGTTGATCATGCCCAGATCGTTGATCCTGATGCATTCGGCGATCTTGCTCATGGATTCGGGGACGCTGATCATGGCCGCCAGATGGAAGACGTAGTCCACGCCCTCCATGGCGGAATCCACCGCCTGCCGGTCGCAGATGTCGCCCAGGCGGAAATCCACGTCGAAGCCGTTCAGATTTTCCCTGTGGCCGCTGCGCAGATTGTCCAGGACCCGGACCTCGGCCTTGCCCTGGAAGTGTTCGACGATGTGGCTGCCGATGAAACCGGAGCCGCCGGTGACGAGGATACGCATGATTCAGTTCTCCTTTTCGGTGGCCCGGGCGAAATCGAAGTTTTCGAGATAGTCGGGCAGTCTGGGAATGTCGATGGCGCAGTTGCCGTTGCGCATGGAGTCGGCCCCGGCGCACCCGGCGGCCACGCTGTAGCGGGCGGCCTGGGGCGTGGACCAGACGTCGTACTTGCCCCGGAGCGCATCCACGAAGCTCTGGACGATCCGGGGATCGGCGCCGCCGTGGCCCCCCGCGAGGGTGGGCATCCGGTAGGTGTTGTCGCCGTAGATCCGGTACTTGCACTCCCGGTTGTTCCACAGCTGGATCTCGCTGCCGCCGTGGTTTTCCAGCCGGCCGCGGGTGCCGATGACGGTGTAGTTCCGGCAGCTGTCGGGGGCGTAGTGGCACTGCAGGTAGCAGGCGAGGACGCCGTTGTCCAAGGTCATCTGGATCATGTTGAGATCGTTGACTTCGATCTCGGGATAATATCCCGAAGTCTCCTCCGGGGGCCAGTTGGCGTCGGACCAGGCGGCGACCTTGACGTAGGGGATCCGCTTCTGGGAAACGTCCCTGCGGGGCAGCTTGTCGTAGACGGTCAGATTGCCCATCCCGTGGACACGGGTGCTGTAGCCCCCCGCCAGCCAGTGGATGATGTCGATGTCGTGAGCGCCCTTCTGGAGCAGCAGCGTGTTGGCGTAGCGTTCGACGGCATGCCAGTCCTTGAAGTAGGCGTCGCCGCCGTAGCAGATGAAGTGACGGCACCAGACGGTTTTCACCTCCCCGATCTCGCCCGCGTCGATGAGCTGTTTCATTTTGCGGGTGAAGTCCATATAGCGCATGTTGTGCCCGACGACCAATTTGGTCCGGTTGCGGTAGGCGGTCTCGAGGATCCGGTCGGCTCCGGCGAGGCTGATGGCCAGGGGCTTTTCGAGGTAGACGGGGACCTTGTGCTCGAGGGCGAAGACCGCCATTTCCTCGTGGAGGAAGTCGGGCGCGGTGATGAAGACGCCGTCCAGATGCTCCTTTTCGATCATTTCCCGGTAGTCTTCGTAGACGGCGGGGGTGGACTGGAATTTTTCCGCATGGCGCTTGAGGAAAAGTTCCCGTGCATCGGGATAGATGTCGGCCCCGGCCACGATGCGGACGCCCTGATCGGGCTTGTGGGCGTTGTCGGAGAGGGTGCCCCGGCTGACGCAGCCGATGACGCCCAGACGAAGTTCCTGCATGATGAGATCTCCTTGGTTTGGGTTGTTGCCGTAAAAAAACGCCTTCGACACAATATAGCCTCGAAAGAGGTTTTTTGCCAGTGAAAAATCCCTCTTCCCATGGACTTTTCGGGAAAAAAAGCCCCCGCGCCTTCCGAATGGAGCGCGGGGACGGGAGAGGGCGAAAGCCCTTTACGCCCTGGGGGCGTCGGCCGGAGCCTTTTCCCGCGGGGCCACATGGCCCAGATATTCGGGCAGCTCCAGCCCGGCCATCTTGGCCACGTCGTGGAGCGGGGGCAGACTGCCCATCATGCCGGAAAGAAAGTTGGCCGTGGAGGTCTTGCCGTTGGGATTGGTCCCGCCGTCCCAGACGGTGACCTTGTCGATCTTGATGTTCCGGATGGCTTCGGTCTGAAGCGCCACGATCTCCTGAAGTTTTTCGATGAGGAGCATCTGCGAGGCCGCCGTCGCGTCGGAGCCGCAGGATTCGATGATCCGGCGGTAGCCGTCGCCCTTGGCGCTGAGGATCTCCAGATTGCCCTTGGCCTCGGCGGAAAGCTTCGCGTAGATGGCGTCGGCTTCGCCCTTGGCTTCCCGGCGCCGCTTCTCGGCCTCGGCCTCGGCGGCGATGGTGATCTGCTGCTTCTGGATCTCGGCGGGAACGATCACTTCGGCCCGCTGACGCTGGGTCTCCATTTCGGCGCGGGACTTCTGCGCCTCGGCTTCCGCTTCGAAGCGGGCCTTTTCGATCTTCGCCTGAGCGATCTGCTTGGCGGCTTCGGCCCGGCGGTAGGCGTCGGCTTCGGCCTCGCCCCGGCTGGCGTTGGAGTTGGCGATCTCGATGGCAGCCAGGTTCTCGCCCTTGGTGGCGGTGGCGTCGGCCTGCTTCACGGCGATACGCTGATCCCGTTCGGCGTCGGCTTCGCCCGCGGCGGCCTGAGCGTCGGCCTGCTTCACGGCCACACGGCGGGTCCGTTCGGCTTCGGCTTCGCCCGCGGCGGCTTCGGCGTTGGCCTTGGAAACGGCGATGCGCTGTTCGCGTTCGGCGTCGGCCTCACCGGCGGCGGCTTCGGCGTTGGCCTTGGAGACGGCGATGCGCTGTTCGCGCTGGGCGTCGGCCACACCGGCGGCGGCCGCGGCGTTGGCCTGCGACACGGCGATGGATTCGGCCTTCTTGGCTTCGGCGGAACCGATGCTACCCTTCCGGGTCTCTTCGGCCACGTCGATCTTGGCCTGGTTGATGGCTCCGGCGGCGGCCCGCTGGCCGATGGCCTCGATGTAGCCGGATCCGTCGGTGATGTCGGTGATGTTCACGTTGAGGAGCACAAGGCCGAGCTTCTTCAACTCCTCGGCCACGTTGGCTTCGACGGAGCGGAGGAAGGATTCCCGGTCGGCGTTGATCTCCTCGATCATCATGGAGGCAATGACCAGACGGAGCTGACCGAAAATGATGTCCTTGGCCAGGTCGGCGATGGCGTCGGGGGCGAGGCCCAGCAGACGGTCGGCGGCGTTGCCCATGAGGGCGGGATCGGTGCTCACGCCCACGGTGAAGACCGAGGGCACGCTGATGCGGATGTTCTGTTTGCACAGCGCGTTGTCCAGATTGACGTTGATCTGCATGGGACGCAGGGAAATGTACCCGTAGTCCTGGATGACGGGGATCACCATCTTGGCGCCGCCGTGGATGCACAGCGAAGCCTGGTGTCCGCGGATCTTACCGAAGATCACCAGGATCCGGTCCGAAGGACACTTCCGGTACCACGAGAGGAACGAGATGATCAGCATCAGCACGAAAATTGCCGCCGCGATGTAGAGAATAACCATTTGAACGCTTCTCCTTGTCTTTGTGTTGTTACGGTGAGTGAAAGGTGCCCGGCAAAAGGACGTCACGCCTTGCGGGCCACCTTGTAGACGTTGTTGCCCAGATACTCCTGCACGACCACGGGGGTCCCGGTGGCCAGAGCCTCGTCGGCCACGGCTTCCACCTCCACCGTATTGGCGGGCAAAGAGACCGTGACCCGGCCGCCGGACTTGCCCGCTCCGGGGATCGACAGATAGACGCTTCCGGAGCATCCTTTGAGGGACTCCGGCTTGATGTTTCCCGAGTGCTGGAGCTTGCAGACGAAGGCGACCACCGCCGCCGTGACGAACATCATCACCAGCCCGCAGCCCACCGAAATGAACCAGCCGCCCCAGGTGTTCATCTTGAAGCAGATGCCGCAGAGGCCGTAAAAGGTGATGAAGGCGACGATCCCCTTGAGGGAAAGGAAACTCAAGGCGCCCAGTCCGCCCTCGTGGACTTCGCAGTCGCCGTCGCAGACGTCGGCGTCGGCACCGACATCGGCGCCGGAGGCATCGACGTCGGCGTCATGGCCCAGTCCCATCAGGGTCAGAACGAACATGACCACCAGCAGTGTGCCGCCGAAGACGGCACAGAAGAGATAGCTGTTGGAAAAAACGGCGAGCAACTTCTCCATGATCATACCCTCCTGCGTTGCGCTCCCACCTTTGGGAACCGGGGTTAATATACCCCCGGTTGCCGAAGTTTTCAAGCCCCCTCCGGGGAAATTTCACGGTTTTGTGCGCTCCCAAACCGGACGGACTCTATTTGCGATGGCCGTCGATCGGGAAGATCTCCTTCCGGAACATTTGCCGCAGCAAGTCAAGCTCATCCACGGCATGTTCCATCTGAAGCAGACCGTCCAGCTTCACCGACAGCGGGATCTCTCCGGGAACCACCCACACCAGCGGATGGGAAACCAGCTGAAGGCTGCCGAAATCGAACAGCAGCCCCTTCTTCCCCCGGGAAAGACGGCGTTCCAGAGCGGGGATGCCCTCGGCCCTCAGCCGGACGCCGTAACGGCGGTACAGGCCGAACATCACGATCTCGGCCTCGCCGTACACATCCGCCGGAACGGGAGCGTCATAGCCGCAGACGTCGAGGAGCTCATAGCGTTCCCTCATCGCGGGAACCAGCCCGGCGTAGCGTTCCAGCGCCCGCAGCACGACCGCACTGTCGCCGAAAGCCAATATCTTCGTTTTCCCCGTCATCGTCTTCAGAAATAGTGTTTCTCGAGCCATTGAGGATCGAGCAGGACTTTCGGGTCATCCGTCTCGGCTTGGATCCTGCCCTGGATCAGGACGACCGCCCGGTCGATCCACTGGAGCAGTTCCAGACGGTGTTCCACCATCAATATCGCGTGGCCGTCATTCGCCTCGCGGAAACCGCGGAGCCGTTCCATGATATCTGCGGCAGCCCCGGGCGACAGCCCCGCGGTCGGTTCATCCAGCAGGTACAGCGGTCGGGGATGCAGAAGGACCATGGCGATCGCCAGCGCCTGCCGCTGCCCTCCGGAAAGGATCCCGGAACGTTTTTTCAGCACCTCTTTGAGGAAATCAAAAACATTCAGGATACGCTCCTTTTCCCGTTCGAAATCGGAGGCCCGGAGCGCAAGCCCGGCAAGATCCAGATTCTCCTCGACGGTCAAGCCGGGAAAGATATTGCCGGTCTGGCGCAGATAACCGATCCCCGCCCGGACCCGCTTTTCCGTCGTCATGCCGTCCAAGGAGACGCCGCCGAACCGGATAGTCCCGCTTTCCGGCGGGAGCAGACCGAGGATGGTTTTGAGCATCGTCGATTTTCCGCACCCGTTGGGCCCGGCCAGCAGCACGGCTTCGCCCCGGCCCACGGCAAGATCCACTCCGTTCAGGACCGGACGCGAACCGTAGCCGCAGCGCACACCTTTCAGTTCCAGCAGCAATTCCCGATTCATTCCATCCTCCCTCCGGACAAGCCCATGTAAAGTTCGCGCACTTCGGGGTTTTCGAGCACGCAGCTCTGGGTGCCGTGACAGAAGACCGTGCCTTCGTGCAGAAAGTAGATATAGGAGGCCAAATTCCTGACCACCCGCATGTTGTGTTCGATCAGAGCCACCGAGACGTTCTGTTCCTCCGTGATCTTCCGGATCAGCGAGATCATGTTTTCCGTCATGACCGGGGAGAGGGCGGCCGTCGGTTCGTCCAGCAGGAGCAGCCGGGACCCATGGGCCAGCAGCCGGGCGATGGCGAGGAGTTTCTGCTGCCCGAAGGAAAGTTCCCCGCCCCGCTTTTTCGCGAATTCGCCGAGGCCGACGTATTCCAGATAGTGCATCGCTTCGTCGTTCCGGGTCCTTTCGGCGGCCGCGAACCGGCGCAGGCGGAAGGCCGAAAGGATCGAATAGTCGGAAGGCTCCAGCAGAGCCGCCTTGACATTGTCCAGCACGGAAAGCCCTTCAAAAATGCGGACATCCTGATAAAGTTTGCCCATCCCCATCCAGGCGATGCGCCACGGTTCGAACCGGGTGATGTCGACGCCGTCGAGCAGCACCCGGCCCCGGTCCGGACGGAGGTTGCCGCTGAGGATGTGGAACAACGTCGTCTTGCCCGCGCCGTTGGGACCGACAAAGGCGGTGATCCGGCCGGGAAAGACGGTCACGTCGACATCGCGCAGGGCCCGGAAATCTCCGAAGCTCTTGGCGATGTTCCTGGCCAGCAGCAGAGGCGCCCGGCCGTTCCGATCGGTTCCGTTCATTTGACCGCATACTCCCCGGCCAGCCCCCTGGGCCTGAAATACATCAGGACGATGAGGAGCAGTCCGTAAATGATTTCCCGCATATTGGCGGCGATGGCGTCGGGCAGACCGACGAAACGCATCACCTCGGGCAGGATCAGCATGAAGAGGACTCCGCAGAGCGGGCCCTTGATGTTCCCCGAGCCGCCCACCAGCAGGATCGAGGCGATGAAAATGCTTTCCTGCAGGGTGAAGGAGGTCGGATCGATATAGGTCACGTAACCGGCGAAACAGACGCCGGGGATCGCCGCCAGCGCACTGCCGACGATCATGGCCCGGATGTACTGCCGGCGCGGGGGGATCCCCAGCGTCTGGGCCGCGGCCTCGTTGTCGCGGAGCGCCTTGAGCGACAGAGCGAAGGAACTCCGGCAGAGCAGGACCGAGATGCCGAGGACGATCAGGAACATCACCGCGGCGAACAGGAAGAACTGGGGCACCGTTTCGATCCGGCATCCGAACACCGCGGGGTGCGGGATGCCGGAAATGCCGTAGGGACCGCGGGTCAGCCCGGTCCAGTTGTAGAGCACCACATAGACGATCATCTGGAATCCTATGGTCGCCAGCACGAAGGTCTCGTTGCGGAAACGCAGCGCCGCCAGGCCGAAGAGCCAGCCGACCAGAGCGCCCGCGGCGACGGCGCACGGCAGCGTCGCCCAGAAGGGCCAGTTGAAGTGGAGCGACAGCAGCGCGTAGACATAGGCGCCCAAGCCGTAAAAGGCGGCATGGGCCATGGTCAGCAGGCCGCTGTACCCGATGAGCAGATTGGCGGAAGAAGCCAGCATCCCATAGATCGCCAGCATGATGCAGATGTGCAGCAGATAGTTCATTACTCTTCCTCCAGGCGTTTACGGGTGCCGAGGAGTCCCTGGGGACGCAGCAGCAGGATCGCGACCAGCACGCCGAAGGTCACGAGATCGGTCCAGCGGGCCGAGAATTTCCAGACGGCGAGGCTCTGGAGGACGGCCAGCGCCATCGCGCCGAGCCCCCATGCGGCATACCGGTCCGTGCCCCCCGCGAACACCGCCACCGAAGCAAGCAGCAGGTAGTGCATCCCCACGTGGGGATCCATTCCAATGTCCCAGGAGATCAGCACGGCGGGCACCGCGACCATCACCGCCGACAGGGCCATCACCGTCAGCCGGAGCAGCCCCTGCGGCAAACCGAGCACGGGGATGAGTTCGGGCTGTTCCCCCATCGCCCAGATCGCCTTGAAGCACCGCACATGCCGGATCAGCAGACCGACGCCGGAAAAGAGCGCGATGCCCCCGAAAAGCTGGATCAGCTGGATCCGGGTGAACCGCAGACCGCCCAGCACGACGGAAGGCTCCAGCTGATTGGAAACGGTCTTCACCTCGTTGCCGAAACAGAGCGCGGTCAGGTTCTCGACCACGATCATCACGCCCAGCGAAGCGATCATCGTCACGCCCGAGGAGCTGCCCTTTCTGAAAAACGGACGGTAGACCGCAAGTTCGATGAGGCCGCCGAAGAGGACCGACAGCACAAGGGCGGCGGCCGCCGCACAGCCGGGGTTCCAGCCCAGCCGGACGGCGAAAAAGTAGAACGCGTAGCACGAAAAGACGAACTGCCCGCCCATCGCGATGTGAAAGATCCGCATGGAGCGGTAGACGAAGCCGAAGCTGGCGGCCAGACAGAGCGCCAGCGCACCCTGCACGATCCCGTTGCCCAGCAGCTGCAGAAACAGATTCATGATCCGAACACCTGCTTCAAAGCCGCCTTGACCTGCTCCGGCTGCAGCGGTTTTTTCAGAAAACGGATCGCCCCGCGCTCCAGGGCCTCGATCTCGTATTCGAAGGTCTGGTAGGCGCTGACCATAATCACGGGCGTCGCCGGAAAGTTCGTCCGCATCCAGGAAAGCAGTTCCATTCCGCTCGCGTCGCCATCCTCGCCGTTCAGCCGGACATCGATGATCGCCAAATCCGGCGCTCTGTTTCCGTGGCTGCCGAGCAGAGACTTGGCTTCTTCCGCAGAGGAAGCGCCCAGCGATTCCGTCCCTTCCGGCAGATACATTTCGAACGCCATCCTGTATTCCCCGATGTCGTCGACGATCAATATTTGCGGTTCAGCTTTCATATTCCGATGCCTGTTTCAGTCCAATGATCCCCCGCCGGAGTACTTGCAAGTTCCGTGCCAACATCCGGATCCCGCACGGGAAGACTCCCGCCTGCTCCGGGATGTGATATTTCTATCACGTAAAAAATTTGACCACCTCCGGAAAATCACGCGCCGCCTCGGGACAAAGCGCCAGAGCCTTGCGCAGACGGCGCTGGAAGACGAATCGGTCGTTGTAGCCGAGCTGACGGGCGAGTTCAGTCTGGGTGCAGTGCTTCGCCCGTTCCAGTCCGCGGCTGCAGAACTCGATCTCGGCCCGCGCCAGACAGCGGTGGAAATCCGCACTTTCGCCGGCTCCGGCGGCGGCCGGACCGGCGCCGGTGAGCGAAGCGGGCAGATGTTCCAGCAGGATCAGGGGTTCGTGCCGGGACTTGGCCTGGATCGCGGAGTACTCCACTGCGTTGCGCAGCTCGCGCACGTTGCCCGGCCACGGCGAACGCATGAAAAGCTCCATGACGCGGCGGTGGAACCCGGCGGCGGTGGTCCGACCGGCCTTGATCATGGCCGCGAGGAAATGTTCGGCCAGGGGGACGATATCCTGACGGTGGTCCCGCAGGGGCGGCACCCGGATCTCGAAGGCCTGGAGCCGGTAGTACAGATCGCGGCGGAACTCGCCCCGTTCGATCATGGCGTTGAGGTCCCGGTTGGTGGCGGTCACCAGCTGGAAATCCACCGCGATCTCGCGGATGGCGCCGAGGCGCTGGACGGTCCGGGTCTCAAGCACGCGCAGCAGTTTGACCTGGGTCTCGAGGTCGAGGTCGCCGATCTCGTCGAGAAAGAGGGTGCCGCCGTTGGCTTCTTCAATATAGCCCTTGTGCTGACCTGCGGCTCCGGTGAAGGCGCCTTTTTCGTGGCCGAAGAGTTCGCTGTGGATCGTGGAGCGGTTCAGCCCGGCGATGGAAACGGCGACGAAGGGCCCGTCCTTCCGCCGGGGGCTGAGCCGGTGGATATTGCGGGCGACCAGCTCCTTGCCGGTGCCGCTTTCGCCGCGGATGAGGGCGGTGACTTCACCGTCCTCGGCGACTTGCCGGATCTTCGCGTAGAGCTCCCGCAGCTCGCCGCTGGCGATGACCATGTCGGGGGAGTCGACTTCGGCGAGGCGTTTTTCCAGCGACGCCACCTGACGGCGCAGGTGGCCCTGCCGCAGGATCACGTCGATCATCTGGACGATGAAGGGGATCGGGAACTCGTCCTTATTGAGATAGAGCTGGGCGCCGCCCTCGATGGCGGCGATATGGGTTTCGGTGTCCACGTACTTGGTGACGACGATGACGAGCTGGTAGGGATCGAGTCCCATGATCTCCTCGAGGAGCACCAGCCCGTCGCGGTCGGTTTCGAGGCGCATATCGAGCACGATGAGGTCGAAAGCCCCGGGCAGGAAGAGCTCATGGAAGGAGGCGACGGAATCGGCGCACACGACCTCGCGGCGGTTGCCGATCCGGCCGATCAGGGCCTCCCGGAAACCGCGGTCATCGTCCACGATCAAGATCTTGTCCATCATTTTCGCCTCACCTTGTTATAAATATAGCACGTTTTTTCAAAAATGCAACAAAAACATCACAAATTTTGCGATTTTTCCCAGTCCCGCTCCCATTTTGCGCCCCGATCCCGAAAAAAATCCCCACTTTGGCACGTTTATTGCTTGAATTATCAGAAAAGCGGTGTTATATTTCCGCGAAGCGTCAAGTTCAATACGACTTAGGAGGACAAAAGTGAATCGTACAACCAAAATCGTTATCGCCGTCGTCGCGGTGGTCGCCGTCGCGGCCATCGCTTTCTTCGGCATAAGGAATCAGATGCGGAAGCGGACGGGTGATGAAACCGTCATTAAAATCGGCGCGATTCTGCCGCTAACGGGAATTAACGCCGATGCAGGGAACTCTGTTAAAGTTGGTCTTGAGTTAGGGATTAATGACGTTAACTCCGCGGGTAAGCAAAAATACCAATTGATATGTTACGACACAAAATCCGAAGCAAAACAGGCCGTTCAGGGATTCCAAAAGCTGAACAGCGTAGACAAAGCTCAATATTATTTCACGACACTGAGTGATAATTCTCTTGCCATAAAACCGTTGGCTATTAGCAACAAACAGGTTCTTTTTTGCTTGGCGTCCCACAATTTAATTACAAAAGACTCTAAGTCGCTTGTTTTTCGTCCTATTAATACCGGAGTGGACGAAGCCATTTTTTTAACGCAGTATATTAAAAATCGGGTTAAGCCAAGCAAGATCCTTTTTTATATTTTCAATACCGAGGCGGGAGCAGACGTCAAACGAATTTACGAAAAAGAATTTGACCCTGCCCGAAGAAAATTCATCGTTTATGATGATGGAACCTTTCATACAAAAGACATAACAACGCCTGCAAATTTTTCTGGCTTTGATTGCATATTAATAGTCGGGTATTCCCCCACCATGGGAGTGTTGGTGAAAAACCTTAGAGAAGCTGGATATAAGGGCCGTATTATTGCCAATTTGGGGTTCAATAATCAGTCCGTTATCAAAGCAGCGGGTAAATATGCAGATGGTATTTGGTATAATGACTATGATTTTCCTTATGATGCAACTTTTTACAAGAACATGGTTCTTGCGGCCCAAAAGCAGCAATCCAATTTCACAGCATTAAGTTTTATCGCATATTCGTGCGTAAAGTTGATAGACATGATGAGTTACCAATCTGACAAAACGCCAACAAATGTTGCCATGCACATTTCCAATGCAAAAGAAGTCAAAATCAATGAGGTCTTTTTCTACCCTCATCCCAATGGGAGTATAACTTCAAAGTACAAAATGCGGAAAATTTCAATTGGAGAATAGACAATGGGGTCTGAAGAAAAGTCTCCACAAGAGGTTTGGGACGACATTTATAGCTCCTCTGATCTGCAACCGTGGGAAGAGGAAAAATGGGTGAAGCAATGTTGTAAGTATCTTCACAAATATTTGAGTATATACCCCGGCGGTAAAATTTTAGACTTTGGCTGCGGAAGTGGTAAATACTTCAAGTTTTACTCTGATTGTGGTCTTGCCAGCATAACAGGAGTGGATATTTCAACCATTGCCATCAATAAGTGCCGTAGCCTTTCCCTACCCGCGGATGTACACTGCTTTGTTTGCGACAACATTGAGCGCATCCACAAAACAATTGACGATACGTATGACGTCGTCATGTTTTGGGGAGTTGCGCACCACATTGATCCTGCACAGTGGGAAAGATATGTATCTACTCTCAGTCAGTTTGTGGGGCCTCATGGCGTTTTTATTTTGGGTGGTTGGTCGTCAACAGATCCTCGTTTCAATGGAATATCTGTTAGCCCCTCCTCTGTTTTATCTGCTATATCCCCTCATTCCAAAAAACAAACGTGGGCAATTGATAACATTCTTTGCCTCACCAAAAAATTCCTTAACTTGGAACAACATACGTTCATACCATACGAAGGAGCTGTTACAGAACAAAACAGTAACGGTTTTGAGTTTGCCGTTTTTAGACCTTGTTTGACTGCCGTCAAGTCTAAAGAGTACCTTTTAATCAGGTATTTGAGATCCCTTTCTGAGAAAATACCTTATTTCCAATTGATAGAGTATTCTTTTTCCTCAGGTATCCTGCACGCAAAGATGGACTTGCTAAAATCCAGAACTTTTTTTTACGAGGAGTCTACCGCGCAATCATCCTTCCGACGACTTATTTGCCAAGTAAAATCAAAATGTGGCAGAAACACATCCTTCACATCAGAAATCTATAATCTCGCTGGGAAAAAGGACATATTTGGCTATACCACCTGTGTAGCGCCCCGGTATGTGAAGGTCATTGAGACGGCAGATTCTATAGAATACATCTTCGCAAATGATGTTCTAGGTGAGGCTCATGCTGATGGGGGCACCAAGATGTATTCTCCCGGTCCTGTGTCAAAGCGATCTTTAACCGCAGAGAGCATGAAGGATTTTTTTGAAAATAACAATCTTCTTCCTGAGGCTAAATTTGAGGATTTGAACCCATCTTGGCTTGATTATTCCGACGTGAAAAAAATTAATTTGTCGGCGCGTCAGGATACATTTGCCAAGAAGTTGTACTACGCGTTGGCCAAGAATGTTCCAACTTTTTTTTACTACTTCGTCAGTTCCGTATACCAACGTTCACATCATGACATCGGAGACGGCGGCTTGATGTTGTACTGTGATTCGCCACTAGCGGAAACTGAAATATCGGCTATACACGCCCTTTTTACCGAGTGGTGCTCTTCGCTATCTTTAGCCAACTATTTGACCTTTTCCGAAAAATTATCCATTAAATCCGCCATTGGGTCGATCATGTCGCGGAACGGGTCGCACAACATCGGGAGCCATGTGCTGGCGGCGCTGTCACACAACGTCGGGACCATGCCTGACGACCGTGTCTTGTACCAATACATCCAGCAGCGGATGGACTACATCGCCACCGTGACCACCGAGTTCCCCAACTGGACCGGACCGACCCGTTTCGCCGGCAACATGATGAAAACCTTTCTTTCGCAGCGGCATCTGCTGGAACATATTTCCGAGAGCGAAGGTCTGGGGGCCTGGCACTTCAGGGGGCGGCAAGTCAGTGCGGAGCAGACATCCAAAATCAAGATCCATGTGCGCAAGGTGAAATGGAGTAATGGAAACGTTGCGGATGTAGAAAAAGATTTCATCACCTATTCGGGTCAACCCGATAAAAGCACGGACCCTGGGTTGCGCGATGATGTGTCGCTGGCGATCCCCGGCGGAACGGTCGGGCAGCATGCGTTTTACACCATTCTGGAAAACATCATCCGCAACGCCGCCAAACACGGGTGGTCGAAACGTTCGAACGATGCCAAAGAAACAAATCTGGAAATCTACATCGACTTCCGCGAGAAAGCGGAATCGGGCGAAGTCGAGTTCACCATTTGGGACAATATGTCCGACGTGTTCGCACCATTGTCGGCAAAGGGAGAGCCCTATCCACTTACTCCTTCCATCAATGAGGCAATGAGCCATCCACAAAATCAATGGAGTACCACTGAGCTGTTGAGAGAGTTAACTCCGGGCGAAATCAAAAAGTTGCAGGAAGCGCACTCTGAGAATACACCGGATGAGAATCCAGTTAATTACGATGAACTTCCGCAGCACTGGCGGCAGCAGGTTCTGCTGGAACAGCCGCTGATCGACGAACAGGGTAATCTCCGGCGGGAAAACTGGGGCCTTGCCGAGATGAGGATCTCCGCCGGGTATCTGCAGCGGCGCGGCATCGACGAAATCGGCGGCATAGCCGAGGACAAGAAAAAAACCGACATCATCACCCCTGTTGCAGTGAAGGGGAAAGAGGATAAAGTATACCATCTCGGCTACCGTTTCACCGTTCCCAAGCCGAAGAAGCTCCTGATTGTCAAACCAAGTGACGACGCCTGGGAAGACATCAGGTCCAATGCAGCAATGGAAAAGGCAGGGGTATACATCAAAACCATAACGGAGATCGACAGCGGAAAGGATAAGGACAGCCGCGGTTGTCCCAGACTGGACTACGAGTATGTAGTCCTTCCGGATTCCAGAACGTCTTTCGAGAACGAGGAAAAGAAGTGGTTGCTCCCCTTCCGCGTACTGTTTGCCGAGCAAGTTGAAAAAACGGCCGATGACGTAGTAAGCTATACAAAATTGAAGGACATTATTGGGGAGAATGACTCCAATAAGGTCAACCAGATCAAAAAACTCGTTTATGATGCGTGGCTCGCGGCAATAAAAAGCTGGGTCAAAACTGAGGGCCCCATTTATCTTCAAGTCCAGGCAGGAAGCGGCGCCTCCGGCGGCGGCAAGGGGTTGATGCGGGACAGCGATCTCTACCGCATCGTATTTCGGGAATGCGGTCATTCCGTTCTGCTGGAAGCCACGAAGGAGCAGCGGGACAAGACGGCAAAATTGCTGACCACGCTTCTGGCGGCGATGCCGCTGGATCAGGAGTCGTTCCTGGAAGCCGGAGAAGGCGAGGAAAGCCGCGCTCATATCCGGAAGCAGCTCCAGCACTTCTGCGACCGGTTCAAACGGGAGTTGGGACTGGGCACCCGGGCCGGGATCGGCGTAAATCGGCATTTTATCGATCGCTTGAAAGAGCTTCACAAAGGCATCAATAAGGAAATTTCCGCAGATAACCAGCTCAGCGGCTTCGAGCTGGCATTTCTCCGGAACCTTCAGCTCGATTTGCAGGGAGACAACGGCCTGGCGAAAAGCCGCGTCAAGGCACTGATCCGGTATTTGGTGGAAACAGACCAGGAAAAGCTCAACGCGGCGCTGGATGTTTTCTGCGGCAAACTGGAGCCGTCGCAGGTCCAATCCCCCGACCCCGACCTCAGCGATATCTTCGACGACGCCTCCGATCCGAGTTCGGTGCTCAAGAGGAACATCGATCTGCTGTTCGGTCCGGCCGATTCCGACACCTCCGCGGAATTCGGCAAACTCGTGGACAAACTCAACTCCGCCTATCAGACCAGCGATATTTTCCTGCGCAAATACGAGGAGGACATCCCGACCCTGCCGAAAATCCCCTGGGCCGAGAAAGAAACCGGAAACAACAATGCCGAGGTTGATGTCACGCTTGCTGCCGTTTCCGATTTCAGCGCAAAAAAACCGCCGTCACCGGCACACACGATCATCCGCTATGTGCGGCATGACAACACCAATGACGGTCTCTACGCGGAAGCCCTGAGCGGGTCCCAGTCCTATCTCAGTGCGATGACGCAATTCAGTCTGTCGGAGATCGACTTTACCGTCCGTCTGGTGGAAAACGCACTGCTGCGGGTGCTGCTCGTCGACGAACGGGTCTGCAACTTCTTCGCAACCCGCCCCGCGGAACTGAATGCGTGCCGGAAAATGCGGATCTTCGCAGGCGACGTCGCGAAGGCCGATCCTTCGGACTCTGCCCGAAACGGTTTTGTCAAGTTGGACAAGGGGAAGAAAGATGACTTTGGGATCCAGCGGGACAAATATGACATCCTGATTATTCATCAGGGCATCATCGACAAGTGGTGCAGTGCCCACAACAAGGAGGCCGTCAGCAGGCTTCTGGAAAGTTTGCGGGGTGTCGTCCGCTTCGTCGTCGTCACGACGGGCCGCGGCCGTCCGGACAACATTCCGGACGATGCCCGGGTACTGCCGTTCACCACCGTTGAATCGACCATATTCCGCAAGTATCCCGAAAAGCTGGTGCTGGTCAACACGGTGATGAACATCCTCCCGACCGGAAAAGGAGCCGGGTCATGATCATCAGCGTCTATTGGGCCAAAAACGCCGGCGAGATATGGGATTTCGATGGCGAGTATGAAGAGGAACAGGAGCCGGGCTCCGGCCAGACGCTCCTCTACTCGCTGAACGATCCGGATCTGCCGGTGGTGATCCTCTACGGCCCCGGCAAGAACCGGCTCGACGAAGCCTGCAAAAGGAACCCCGCCGATAATGACGAGATTTCCGCCGAGCTGGCCGAGCTTCACCGTTCCGTCAAAAAGCGCCTGGGGATCTGCGACATTCCCGAAGATGCGATCGACAAAGCGGAAATCCGGCTTTTCATCCACTTCGGAGCGCAAAGTCTGACGGATTTGGACCGGTTCAACGAAATACTCGCAAAACACAGGGATAACAAGTTTCAATGTTTTTCCGTCAGCCGCTATAACGGTGTCCCCCGGATCTTATATCACGACGACGCCATTTTCCCGCCGCGGAAGAAGGAAAAGATCGACGAGATGTGCAAGGAGATCGGCGGCGCCGGCAGCGGCAGCGGCTGTGAACACCTCCGCGCTCTGTGCCTGCTTTGCCAGGCGGTGGCGGCATTGCCCGAGGGGAATGAACGGAACAGCTATCTGCGCGGCAACCGCGAATGGTGGCTGACAGGTTTCGGCGGGGCAGACCAATTCTCAGAATCCGAGAAGGCCATAGTGGACAGTACGCCGCTCCTGAAAGATTTGATCGACAAAATAAACACGGGTGATATTTCCGATATAAATTTGAATCTGGTCGCGGAAGTGATCGCACAACAATTGCGAGGGAATTGACGATGAGCGAATATGGAGCAGACTGGGGCGGGGAACTTGACAAAATTATCAATAAAAGTTCAGAAAAGAGTAGTTCAGAAGAGAGTAACGGGATAACAATCACCGTTCAGGATTTGCCCACGGCTGCCGAAATCGTGCGTGATCCGGCGAATCACCCCCTGCTGAAAGAGAAACTGGAGCGGCTCAAGTATTTGTTTCTCGACGAGCGCCTGCCCGCGGGAGAAGCAAGCTGGAAGCGTTTGAAATGTTTTATCGAAAACTGCGAAAGGGGGCTGGCAAAGGCGGAGCGGGATAAGCAGGCCCGCAGGATACCGTACTGGGCATGGATACGTCTGTTCGGCGTTGCGGTTTTGTGGCTGACTGCATCCTTGGCTCCGATGGCGGTGGATTACTTGCTTTCATCGCCCCAGAGAAACGGTACCGATTCCTCGGGAAAAGTTACGACGCAGCAAGGCCCCACCACCAATAGACAATCCACAACAGGAACAGTTGAAGCCGGAAAGAACCGGGTCGCCGCAGTATTCAATTTCAGGGAACTTTCCCTGAAGCTCAATTCCGACTCGAAGAGTTTCGATGACAAGCAGCCTGCGGCTTGGTTGAGAATTCTCATCAGCGTCGCCGTCATTTTCATCTATCTGGCGTTTTATGCTGTACTCACGGTTGCTCTGTTCAAGATGGCCAAACACCTCAGGCAGTACTACCGTCAGCAGAGGCTTCATGAGGATCTTTCCCCGTTGGCCGCCCTTCTCGCCGTCAGGATCGACCCCGCGGATACGGCGCGGCAACAGCTCAAGGATCGGATAGTCAGAACATTGCTGTCCGATGACAGCGAAGAATAGCGATGCTGAAATATTTTTTCGTCTCAAGATCCAGGCAGACGGCCGATGGCATCGCCCGCGCCGTTAAGACCCGGTATTTTCTGAAAGACACCGATCCCGTTTTTTCCTTTGACTACGAAAGTCCCGAGGAGGCAAAAAAAGAGCCCCTCGAACTTTTTCGTCTGGTTTTCGAAAAAATCGAAAAAGAAATCCTCGGCGGAGATTTGGTTCACGACCGTTTCATCGGGATAATGGATTTTCCCGAAATCGCCGAACCGGAAAAGGCGTACGCGGCCGAGATGATCCATGTATTCACTTCGGTCCAGGGCATGCTGATGCTCGCTTTTCCGGAGATCCAGTGGATCCCGCTGTATAAGGACGCCGTGCTGTGGTCGGGGTTCGAAGAGGAAGGGGTGATGACGCTCGACCGGGCCGTGACCCTCTGCAGAGGAGGATATTCCCCCCTCTTCGACGGGGACGGTCTGCGCAGTGTCCTGGTCGAGCGGGCCCACATGGGAAAATACGATCCCGAGCATTTGAACTATTCGCGGACCGATGTCGCCTTTGCCATCGACGAGGAGCATAATTTCGCCGCTTTGACGGCGTACACCGCCTACCGTTTCGGATACCGCGCTTTCCCCATCACCTCCAAAGCGGCGATGGAAGAGCTGCTGGGGAGATCATCGGACGGCAGCCCCTGCCGGCCGATCCCCCTCGCACGGGGGATGCGGCAGCAGCAGGAGCCGCATACGGTCGCTTTCGAGGACGTCTACCTCGAATTTCCCGACGCCAACCAGGGATTCAATGAAAACAATATCGCCTTCGGGGATAAACGGGCGGAACATTTTCCCCGACTGACGACGGTCGATCTCTGCGTGTTCACCACCGCGGCGGATGATGACGAAAAGGTCTTCGAGCGCCGCAAGACCATCGCCGATTTCTTCAAGTCCGTCCATCGCCATAAGCACCTTGCCGAAAAACGAACTTTTTTTCAGTCCCTGCTTGAGTACCTGGCTCGGTTTTCCTTCAACCTCATGGGAGGCTACTGGTGGGGGTTCTGGGTCATCAATCTGATCGAAATCGTGTCGGCGTCATTTCTGCTGCTCTTCACGTTCCTCTGCTGGCCCACGGGGTTCTTCCCGATCCTGCTGCTGGTTTTCATCGTTTTCGGACCGTTGCGCCAGCAGCTCCACGCCCTGATTCAGAAGAAGGTGCGTTTTCTTCCCCGGCTGGTGAAATTGAACCGTCTCCGGGAACAATGGCCGTTCATGCCGAAGTGCTACGAGAACCATTTTCCGCTCTCCTTCGGCTCCGGCGTGAAATACTGGGAAACCGCACAAAAGCCCCTGGCCGGGATCTTCGGTCTGCGCAACAAATGCCAGCTCCCCAACGGCCGGAATTACCATCTCCTCTTCAGATCCGACGATATCCGGAGGCAATATCGGGACGCCCGACGTCCATCAAAGTCGCCCGCCGCGCTCCCTTCGACCGGGAACGGACACGCGGCTCCCGGCGTTTCCCTTGAGCTGGCAACGCTGCTTCTGCGCCGTGCCGAAGGCATGAAAGAGCGCATCATCGACGCCGAAGGCGCCATTCACGGCGCCGTGCTGGCCAACGTCGCCGTAGAGCTGTTGAATTATAAATCCCCATCGGTTTCCATCGAAGCGTTCAAGTGGAAGCATTACTACGAAGTCCTGGCGGAATGCGAATTCGTCGGGGTGCGGGCCAACCTCGACATGAAGGAACGGTACATCGATATCCATAACGGCATGGCGCGGATCTGCCGGGCCGAGACAACGGGACAGGTGCGGGATACCGTGTTCCTCAGCGCAATGGCCGAAATGATCGAACAGCTGGTGTCCCTGCTGGAGAGCAAAGGGAAAGTCGGGGAGGCCGCCTACTTCAGGACCCATTCCCGGCGGCTGAACCGCAAGCTGATGTCACCGCTGGGCCGTTCGATCCTGGCCTACCCGGAATGGGTGCTGCGCAGCAAATGGCATTTCCTGACGAGCTTCGGGATCCTGTTTTTCGGTTTTCTGGCATACTGCTTCTGGGAGTGCAACTACCCCTGGAGCGATTGCTGGCACATGCTTTACCGGGTGGTCATCGCCCGGGACGATCTTCCCGATATCGGAAAAGACAAGTACTTCATTTTCCTCCTGGCCCGGCAGATCGCCGGCCTGCATCTGGGCTTCGTCGCCGCCTACTTCCTCATGTTCATGAACCGCAAGTGACCGACTGCCCGATCCCGGTCGAGACCGGCGGGGAGCGCTTGCAATTTTCAGGCGGCGGGTGTATAGTATGAAAAACAGCGCGGAGCCCGGCTCCGCCATCAAGGAGTTCGTACGATGATGAAAAAGATCCCTCTTACCTATCTGCCCTGCGGCCGCAAAGTGCCGGACGAATGGCTTCCCACCTTGTTCGCGGAGTTCGCCGCCAACGGCGCCGAAAACATCGCCATCAACGAATCCATGGCCCCCCGGCTCACGGCGGAGCCCCGGTACTACGCCTCGCTGGACCGCATGGCCCGCGAGGCGGGGATCCGGCTTTTCGAGATGCATGCCCCCTTCGGCGAGTGCTGGGACCTGAACTGCAGCGTCCAGTCCCGGCGGCGGAAGATGGTCGAAGAACATATCGAGATCATGAACTACGCCGCCGAGATCGGCTGCCGGACCTACGTCATCCATGTGGGGGCGTGGGACTGCATCTTCCGGCCCGAAATTTCTTTGGAAAAGATGCGGGACCTGGCCAAGGAGTCTCTCGAACGGCTCCTGCCCGCGGCCGAGAAGGCCGGGATCGTCATCGCCGTGGAAAACAGCTTCGAAATGTCCAATGCGCCGGAGGAGGTGCTGCGGCTGCTCAAGGCCTTCGATTCCCCCGCGCTGGGCTGCTGCTTTGACACGGGACACGCCAACTACATGGCCCCATCCCCCGACGGGCGGCCCAAGAACTACTCCGAGTATCAGGTCAACAAGGCCTGGCGCGGCCATCTGGTGGAGGAGCCCGAAGCGCTGAAGAAACTCCTGCCCTGGATCGTCACCTGCCATCTCCACGACAACAACGGTCTGGGAGACCAGCACCAGCTGCCCGGCAGGGGGACCATCGACTGGGAAAAGCTCATGCCCGAACTCCTCGCCGCCCCCCGGCTGGTCAGCTGCCAGAGCGAAGTGGGGTTCCTGCTCTACAACATTCCGATCAGGACGCTGTGCGAGACCATGAGCCGCCTCGTCGGCGGCAACTGAAGGAGAGCCCTATCGGCTCCGGGGCAGAGCGGAAACGGGGACCCCGGCGAAACTTTCCGATGTGAGAAGCACCCCCGCCCGAATGTCGGCTTCGGTGATCTTCGAAAAGAGGATCTCCCCCTCGCCGTACCGGTCGTGGTCGTAGACGATGCAGATGAAGCCCGCCTTGTCCTGAACGGCGACGGGATAACTCGTCTTGTCCCGCAGGTCGAGCCGGAGTTTGTCGGGCCAGCTGCGGCCGCCGTCCGAAGAGAGGAATGCCGTCAGGTTGCGCCGGGCGTCCGTGCAGTCGTTGGTCAGAGCCAGCAGGCGGCCCGAGGCGAGGCGGCACACATATCCCCGCGAACCGGGACCGGGAACGGCGCTTTCGGTCACTTCGCTCCAGGAGCGTCCGCCGTCGGCCGAGTGCGACTCCCAGAAGCCCCGCGACTTGCGGATAAGCATGGCGAGTGTACCGTCCCCGAGCTCATAGATGCTGTGCTCGTCGTAGGAGGCCGTTTCCGCCGGGATCCGGGCCATGCCGCGATAGGCGAATGTGCGTCCGGAGTCTTCGGAAACGTACATCTTGGCGCCGGGCTCCTCCACGGGTTCGATCCCCCTGCGGGCATGCCACATGGAAACGGGCAGCGCCCAGGCGCCGTCGGAAAGCACCGCGGGCGGGTTCAGCATGATACCGTTGCAGATGCGCGCCGGGAAACTCCAGCGGAATTGTTCCGGCGGGTCGTCCGGGTTCCCGCACCGGGAGCACCAGACGCCGCTGCGGCCGTCGAAAATGTCCTCGAGCCCTGCGGAACGGCACTGGGTCCAGAAACACCAGAGCGCCCCGTCGGGGGCGGCGAAAAGAGCCGCATCGAAAGCCCGGACATCCTTCGCGGGCGGATCGACGACCCACTCCTCCGGCCCCCATGTGCGCCCGCCGTCGTCGGAAAGGGCGATCATGACGTAGTTTTCCGGCCCTTCCCCGCGGCCGCCGCCGTACCAGAGGGCGAAGAGCCGCCCCCTGCCCGTGACGGCGACGCCGGGGATCCCCTGATAGATCCGGGCCGCGGCCCGGTGCCGGGCTTCGGCCCGCTTCAGGGGAACGGGGATCGATTCAGGAGCGGCGGACGTCGACATCGGGAGAGGCCCGTCAGTCGCGGACCCGGTTGTCGATGACCCGCTTGGCCTTGCCTTCGCTCTTGGGGAGCGTGTTGGGCGCCTTCAATTCGAGGGACATGCGGATGCCCGTCACCGATTCGACCATGGCCGCCACCTGACGGCGGAACCCTTCCTGATTGTCGCCCAGTTCGTTGAACTTTTCCTGCGAGAGCTCCACTTCGATGGCAACGTTGTCCATGCCCCGCTCGGTGTAGAGGGTGATCTGGTAGTTGGGGGTCGTCCCCGGCACGTTCAGGAGCGCCGCTTCGATCTGGGAGGGGAAGACGTTCACGCCGCGGATGATGAACATGTCGTCGCTGCGCGAGGAGATGCGGTCGATCCGACGGATCGTCCGGCCGCAGGCGCAGCGTCCGGGAATGATCCGGGTCAGGTCTCTCGTCCGGTAGCGGATCATGGGCATGGCGTACTTGCTCAGGGTGGTCAGCACCAGTTCGCCGGTTTCCCCGTCGGGCAGCACTTCGCCGGTGTCGGGGTTGATGATCTCCGGATAGAAGTGATCCTCGTAGAGGTGGAGCCCGCAGTGGCAGGGACATTCGATGGCCACGCCGGGACCGATGATCTCGGAGAGCCCGTAGATGTCGAAGGCCTCGATGCCCGCGTTCTGTTCCACGTATTTCCGCATGCCCGCGGTCCAGGGTTCCGCGCCGAAGATGCCCGCCCGTATGGGGAGTTCCCTAAGGTCGATGCCGCTCTTGGCCGCTTCGTCGATCAGGTGGATGAAGTAGGAAGGCGTACAGCAGATGGCGTTGACGCCGAAGTCGCGCATGAGCATGATCTGCCGCCGGGTGTTGCCGCCGGAAGTGGGCACCACAGTGGCGCCCAGATCCTCGGCGCCGTAGTGAGCGCCCAGACCGCCGGTGAAGAGCCCGTAGCCGTAGGAGACCTGCACGATGTCGGCGTTGGAAAGGCCGCAGTTGGCGAAGGCCCGGTGGACCACTTCGGTCCACACCTTAAGATCCTCGCGGGTGTAGGCCACCACGATGGGCTTGCCGGTGGTGCCGCTGGAAGCGTGGAGCCGGACCACTTCGGACTGAGGCACGGCCAGCAGTCCGAAAGGATAGGTGTCACGCAGGTCCTGCTTCACCATGAAGGGCAGCTTGATCACGTCGTCGAGGGAACGGATCGACTCCGGTCTCAGGTTGTACTTCTTCATCCGGTTGCGGTAGAACTCCACGTTGTTGTAGGCGTGGGCGACGATCCTCTTGAGCCGTTCCAGCTGCATGACCTTCAGATGTTCGGCATCGATGAAGTCCATGGCGTAAAGATTCGATTTCTTTTCGATCATTTTGCTTTCCTCTAAGTATTGTTTTTTCAGGCAAACATCCGCATGAGCCAGGCGGCGCGGTTGCTCGTTATGGAATCGACCTCGAGGTCGAGGAATTTCCGGGCCAGCTCCGGGGTGTCCACAGTCCACACGGCGATGTAGAATCCCGCCTGCCGCAACTTCGCCACGTAGGCTTCGTCGATGTTCGAGGAACAGCGGATGTCCACGCCGTCGGCGTGACAGGCCTTGAGCCGCTCAATGACGGCTTCCGCATCGGGGGCGGGCTCGCCGCCCACCAGCAGCAGGGCCTTGCGCTCGGGGGCCGCTTCCTTGTGGCACTTCACCACTTCGTCGCCGAAGCAGATCATGGTGAACTGTTCTTTGGGGATCCCGGAGTCGTCGATGATCCGGATGAGTTCGGGGACCATGTTCACGTCGCCCTTCTTGATCTCCACGTAGTATTCCCGGCCGGGACCGAGGTAGGGGAGCGTGTCGGTGAAGAGGGGAATTCGCGCCCCTTCGAACCCCGCCTTGCCGTTCCACACGTCGACCATCTGGAGCCCGGCGTAGCTGCTTTCGGTCACCAGCGCCTTCAGAAAGCCCCCGGAGACCCGCCCGGTGTCGCCGTCGTGGTTGCACACCACCTTGCCGTCGTTGGTAAAATAGATGTCGCACTCCATGCCGTCGGTCTTCCGTTCCAGGGAAAGCCGGAACGACGGCACGGTGTTTTCCGGCGCGTCATAAGATTCGCCCCGGTGTGAGATCCACTTCGTCTTTGCCATTTTATCATTCCTCATAAAGCATTGAAAAAAAAGTGCATTTCAATTAATATAGCACCTGTGATCCGTTTTTTCCAATGCAAAGGAGATGTTCAAGACTCTTTTTCGGCGAAAAAGCACCCCGGCGGTCTTGAAAACCGCCGCGTCATTCGATCGCCAGAAGCGTATAGTTTTTTTCGTGCAGCGTGCCGTCAAGGAAGTGCGTCACGGCTTCCTCGGTGAAAGGGATGAGCTCCCCTCCCCACTCGGCGAAATTGCCGCCTTTGCGCTGAATGTAGGTGTTGCCCCTGAAGATCAGGCTGCCCTCGGGTTCGAGGGGCGGCGTGTGGCTGTAGAGAAAGCCGCCCGCCGTCTCGAAAATGTTGTTTTCGGTCACATAATTTTCGGTCACGTCGGCCCTGCCGATGAAGCGGCACATGGGACTTTTCGTCTTGCGTTCCGGGGTGCAGCCCCAGCCCGCGGCGGCGAAACGGCAGAAGTTGCCGTGAACGTGAACGTTCCGGGTGACGTTGTACGCGCATTCGGTGTTGTAGTATTCTATGAACCAGAAGCAGTATTCGATGAGGTTGTCGGAGTATTCCACGTTCTTCTGAAGGACACTTGCCTCCTTGTTCCAATGGAACTGGTGGGTGATGCCCGTGTCGTAGATCTGATATATCCAGTTGTTCCACACCTTGAAGCCGCTGCAGCCGCCGTAAACTTCGACCGCATTCCCGTAGCGTACGTTCTTTCTGGCGGCCGCGCCGGGGCTGGTGCGCCAGAGGACGGAGCCCCCCACGTAGTCGATGACGCAGTTGCTCACCTCCCCGCGTTTGTGGGTCACGAAACTCACCGCGTGGGCCCCCGTCAGGGTAAGGTGGAGATTGTCCACATGGAGATTCTCCAAGATCCCGCCCCGGAAACAGAAAAGATGCACCTGTTCGCCGATTTCGATGCGGCGGAAACGCTCTCCGGGGTTCCCGTCGCTCCTGAGGTAGAGGGTGTCCGTGTCGAGGTCGCTGCAGAAGTCCAGATCGTTCTTCAGGTGGCGGGGGCACTCCTCCATTCCCGGCGCCCATGGGACGGAAAATCCCAGCAGCGCGTCGTATTTCCCAATCTCCCGGGGATTGTGGTCGAAGGAGATGATCCCCGCGTTTTTGAGGGGAAGCGTGCACTGCCAGACGCCGGGGGCACAACTTTCCTTCCATAATCCGGGCTCGGCGTAGTTCCTCGCCGAGCCGCAGATCACGGGCTTTTCCCCTTCGCCCCAGGCGGAAAAGGTGACGCCGTCTTTCCCGCAGTTGACCGCGCCCCGGAAAAGGTCGCCCCGGCGGAAAAGCACCGCGTCCCCCCGCCGCAGGGGGAGCCGTTCCACCATGGCGCAGCTCCGCAGGGGCCGCTCCGGCGAGAGCCCGTCGTTGGCGTCGTCCCCCTCATTGCTGAGGTAGTAGCACCTGCCGGAAAAACTTTCCGGCGCAGGGTCGGAGGCATAGAGGACCGCCTTTTTCATGGCGTCGGCCTTGAGTTGGAATTCCCGGAGTGTCTCTTCCGTCGTTCTGTTCCAGTGTCCTGACATGGGAATATTTCTCCTTCTTTCGGATCCCGGCTGCCGGACGGCGCTCCGCCGTCCGCACGGCCTTAATGTGCCACACGGAAACCGCTTTGTCAAGGAACGATCCGGGAAAATTCGGAAAAAACGTTCCCGCGGGAAACGGATGAAGCCTGTCCCCCCCCCCGGATCCCCGGTTGCATTTTTCCCGTTCCGGTGGTATATTTACGCCAATTCAACCGAAAAGGACGATTCTTCATGAAAATCTATCTGATGACCGACATGGAAGGCTGCGCCGGGATCCTCAACTTCAAGGACTGGGTCTTCCCCGAAGGGCGCTACTACGACAAGGGAAAACGGCTGCTGACGCTGGAAGTCAACGCCGTCGCGGAAGGCTTCTTCGCCGCCGGGGCGGACGAGGTCCTGGTCGCCGACGGCCACGGCCACGGCGGCATCGATCCGGAACTGCTGGACGAACGGCTCCAGCTCCTGAAGGGACTCACCAAACCCATCTTCCCCTTCGGGCTGGATTCCACTTTCGACGCCTTCGCCTGCGTGGGACAGCATGCCAAGGCCGGGACCCCCTTCAGCCACATGACCCATACGGGGACCTTTCTGGCCATCGACGAAACGGTTCAGGGCATTTCCATCGGCGAATACGGCCAGATGGCCCTGTGCGCCCGCGAGCTGGGGGTGCCGACCATTTTCGCCGCGGGCGAGGAAGCCTTCGCCCGTGAAGCGGAGGCCCTGACCCCCGGCGTGGTCACGGTGGGCGTCAAGCGGGGACTGCTCCCCGACGGGCTGGACGACCTCTCCTCCGAAGAATACGGCGAAGCCAAGCTGGCGGCGATCCACCTGGCCCCGGCGGGGGCCCGAAAGCTGCTCACCGCCGGAGCGAAAGCGGCCCTCGAAAAGTTCAAGGAGCATCCCGAATCCTTCACCTATCCCGAAATCCGGCCGCCCTACGAGATCCGCCTGAGATGCCGCCGTCACAGCGGACGCACGAGCCCCTATACCCTTGTCCGGCGTCACCCGACGAGTTTTATCGGGGCCATGAACGCCCCATTTCACGAGGAGTAGATCATTCCCTCACTTAAGGGGCGTTCCCGGTCACGGCAAAGGTCACTTCGGCCGACTCCGGAGGCGATGAGGGATCGCTCCTCCGTTCCACGGCCCGCAGCGTGTAGCGGGCGTTTTCGGGGAATTCGTACTCCCCCGGATCGGCCCCGAGGGGGCGGTTGTTCAGGAACCACAGGAGATTCTTCCGGTCGGCCCGGAGTTCGAGCCGCACGGCGTTTTTTCCCGGAGCCGCCTGATACTGCCCCGGCGCGGGAGAGAGGATCCGCAGTTTCCGGCGCGGGGCCGGGGCACAGACGGTGCAGGCGGCGAGGGGCAATCCGGCAATGGCCGTCTGGCGGCTCCGGCTCCGGCAGAAGACGCCGGGCGTCAGCCCCGATTCGGCGCAGAGTTCGCGCAGTTCCAGCAGCTTCGTTCCGTCGGGCCAGCGGGGCCGGGGCTTGCCCCGATAGAGCAGTTCGAAAATCTCGCAGGCCGCGGGGAGCGCGGCGGAAGCGCCCACCAGATCGTCGGAGCGGCGGCCGTCCTTGTTGCCGAACCACACCCCGACCGTGTACTCGGGCGTATAGGCGAAACACCAGGCGTCGCAGTTGTTGTTGCTGGTCCCCGTCTTCCACGCGACATCCAGGCCGCCGTACCCGAAGGGATGCTCCCGGAGCATGGCCGAGACCATGAGGCAGACCGCTTCGGGGAAACAGCGCCGCCCCGGACTTTCCCGTTCATGCCGCACCGTCAGAGAGGGCTTCACGGGGATCCCCCCCGAGGCCAGCATGGCGTAGGCGCAGGTGATGTCCCAGAGGGAGTATCCTTCGGTGCCCAGAGCCAGGGAGAGGCCGGGAGCGTGTTTTCGGGCGAGACGCTCCCCGCCGAGCCCCGCGCGGCGGAAAGTATCGCACACCCGGTCTTCGCCGAGTTTCGCCACCAGACGCACCGCCGGAGTGTTGAGGGAGTGGGAAAGGGCGAACCCGGCCGTGACCCGGCCGCGGAACCGGCCGTCGAAATTCCCCGGCGCATAACTGCCATAGCGGAGCGGAGCGTCGAGGATCTTCGTGGAATTGACCAGCAGTCCCCCGGCGATCGCCTCGGCGTAGATGAAGGGCTTCAGCGCGGAGCCCGCACTGCGGACAGCCCGGACGACGTCCACTTCGCCGTCGGGTTTCGCGGAAAAATCCAGCGTCCCGATGCGGACGAGCACCTCTCCCGTCCGGTTGTCGATGAGAAGCGCCGCCCCGGAGCTCACCTCCTTGAGCCGCTCCCGCCGGGCCCGGAGCAGAGCGAGGACGCGGAAGTGCAGTTCCCGGTCGATGGAGGTGCGGGTGCCGCCCTCCTTCACGGCGGCGAAAACATGCCGGAGTTCCCCCGGATCGGCGGGATCCTCGAAGGCCGAGCGGTAGCGGAAGTCCCGCAGGCGCAAGGGTTCGTACCGGAGGATCCGCCGGGCCTCATCCGGGGTCAGCCGTCCCCGGCGGGTCAGCAGTTTCAGCACGATCCGCTGGCGCTCCTTCGCCCGGGCCGGGTGGCGGTCGGGGCGGAGGTAATTGGGCTTCTGGGGCAGTCCGCAGAGGAAGGTCGCTTCGGCGAGGTTGAGCCGGGCCGCCGGCAGCCCGAAATAATACCGGGCCGCGGCCTCGACGCCATAGATCTTGCCGCCGAAGGGGATCCGGTTCAGATACTCCGTCAATATCTCCTCTTTGGAGTGGAGCTTTTCCATCTTCCGCGCCAAGGCCGCCTGAAGAAATTTGCGCTTCAGGTCGTGCCGGCCGGGGGGAAGGGCCATCCCCGCCAGCTGCATGGAAATGGTGGAAGCGCCGGAAATGCGCCGCGCGGAGCTCAGGTTCTGCCAGAAAGCGCGGCAGACCGCTCCGTAATCCACTCCGGAGTGGCGGTAAAAGGAGGCGTCCTCGGCGGCGAGGATGACGCGCACCACGTGGGGCGAGATCCTGCCGAGGGGCACGGGGAAACACCACCGGGCATCGTAAGTCCTTTCGTTCCAGAGGACGCGGCCGCGGCGGTCGGTCCACACCCGGCAGGGCGTCTGACGGGCGAGGGCGATCATGGGATCATCGACGAAACAGGGCGCAGCGCCCCACACGACGGCCCCCGCCGCGAGCAGGCCCGCGAGGGAAGCGAGGGCGATCCTCCACGGAGGCTTGAGGCGGATCTTCATACGGCATTCGCAAAAAGTTCAAAGCGAGGCGCCGGGGCCGGGGAAGAGGGAAAGGGCTTTTTCCTCTTCCCCGACCGGCCCCGCCGCCGAGGCCGATCGGAGGCGGCTCTTCACCTGACCGTGAATCGGCCCGCCGGGTTGAAAAGCCCCCGGTTGTCGGGTTGATACATGGCTTCCGCATGGAGCGGAGGAATGGCGAAGGAGCCCCGGATCACGGCGCGGGCCCGATAGGTGATCTCGCCTTTCCCGGCGGCGGTGTCGCCGAAGACCAGGAAACGGTCGTCGCGCTTTTCCAGCCGTTTCGGGCAGAGCGCCCCGGAGTCGGTCTTCGCGTTCTCGGGCAGGATCGCGGCGCGGGTGGCGAGGAGCTCATCTTCGATCTCCAGCCCCGCGGGAAGCAGGTCGGTGATGACCAGATTTTCGATCGGGACCGGCGTCTCGAAACGGATCCGGACCCGGACCTTGTCCCCGTGGCGGACCGCGGTCACGGCCTCCCCCTTCTCGTTCAGGTACTCCCGGATGAGCCGGATCGGGCCGCCGGAAGGCGGCGTGGTCCGGGGGACACCGGTGATCTTCGACTCCACGATCAGCGTACCGGCGGAGCGGTTCACGACGGTCGTGCCCTCTTTCGCCGGAAGCGTCACGGCGCCGGAAATCTTCCTGACTTCCCCTTTGGCGCCGCCGACGGAAATTTCGGCCTGAGCCGGTTTCGGCGGGAATTTTTCGGCGTAGGCGGCGAGACCGAGCGCCGCCCAGGCGTTGGCCTGGGTCGTCCCCCATGCCGTGCCGTCGGGACGGAGGCTCCCGGAAAGTTCCACCGCCAGACGGGTCGGCAGCTCTTCACCGGGAATGGCGCAGTCCATGAGGATGTAAAGGGCCATGCCGAGGCGGCAGGCCTTGTCCGAAAATGCCGTCGGCACACCTTCTTCGAGGTAGCACCTGGCCGCGAGGGCGTCCCGCATGGCCGGAGCGCCGAGAGAAGCGTACCCGCCCTTCACCAGCGCCGCGCCCGCGAGGAACACCGCGAAATCGGGCTTTTTTGCTCCTTCGATGATGTTCCGCGAGGCGGTGAGGAACGAATTATGTCCGGCCACGGCCAGCACGTAGGCGGCGTATGCCCGGAGCGAGCGCCGCCGCGGGTCGGCGAAAGTGGCCTTGTGCGTCAGCCAGCGGCAGTAGCGGTTCCGGCCGGGGAAGTCGAGAGAAAGGAGCCCTCTCCTCTCGGCTTCGAAGATGAAATGAAGCGCGAAAACGGAGCCGTCTTCCCACGGCGTGTCGGATCCGGGCCACATGGCGAAGGAGCCGTTGTGAAGGACCATGGAGAGCAGTTTCGCATAGGCCCCCCGGACCTTGTGAGCGTTGGTCCTCGCCATCGCCTCGTCCACGAGCCCGGCTTTGGCCAGCGCGGGAAGCGAGAGGAAGGGAAAAGCGCCCGCAGTGGTCTGTTCCAGACAGCCGTGGGGGTAATCGTTCAGCCAGTCCAGGGCGTTCTTGACCGCGAGGGCGGGCGAAGCGGAAAGCCGGATCGCTCCGGCAGTCCCGCCGACGAAGTCGCCGGCCGAAGAGGCTTTCCAGCTCTCGCCCGGCTTCAGCAGGGCCATGCGGTAGACGCCCTGGGGCGCATTCACGCTCCGGACGGTGACGAATGTTTCATCCTTCGCCTCGGCGGGACCGACCGAGAACCGGGCCGCGATCTTGCCGGAGTCGAACTTTTCTTCCGCGCGGACCCTGACGGTCAAGGTCCGCTGTTTGCCCTTGCCCAGTCCCTTGACGGCAAAGACATTGGAATCTTTTCCGGCCATTTTCAGCATGGGCGGGAGCGTGACGGTGCAGCTGCCGTCGTTCCCCTCGGCTTCGTGGTTGAAGACGGTGAGCGAAAGCTCCGCCTCGTCGCCGGGGGCGATGAACCTCGGGGCCGAGATCCGGACCGTCACCGGCTTGCGCATGATGACCGGGCGCTGAGTCGATCCGACGGCGTTTTCGGAACTGGCCACGGCGAAGAAGGTCATCTGCCCCGTGTGTTCGGGGAGTTTCACCGTGACCGACGCTTCGCCGGAAGCGGGAACGCGGACCGGAGGCGCGATGAGCCGCGCCGTGTGTTTCTGCTTGATGGTGCCGAGCTTGCTGAGATCGCCTTCCCCGTCACCGCCGATCTTGCCGTCGGGGGTGATCTTGAGTTCGTCGAAGAGCAGTCCGTACATGTCGTAGAAGGTCATCGGGCAGGCGATGTCTCCGTAGAAGCAGTCGAAGATGTCCGGAGCCCGGTAATTCGTGAGGGAAATGACCCCGGAGTCGACCGCATAGAGACACACCTCGCCGGAAACGGGCTTCCCGGAAGCGTTCTTCAACGTGACCTTGACCGGGAAGGAGCTCTCGGGTTCGGCCTTTTCCCCGTGTTCCAGCCCCACGGCGAGCCGGTGGGCTTTGGTCTGATCCACGTTGATCTTCAGCACGCCGAAACCGCGGAGGAAGGTCCCCCCGCGCCGGGTCACCACGGTACAGCCGACGTAGAAGCTGGAGGAGTGGATATTCTTCGGGATCTCCATCCTGACCGTGTTCCTCCCGGGTTTGACCGGGACGATCCGCTTTCCGGCAAGACTCCTTTCGCCGTAGACGAGGAAGGCCTCGCCGCTGCCGGGCGCATCGAAGGAAAAGGCGAGAGTCCCGCCCGGAGCCACCTGTTTCGCATCGGTGCGGAAGTAGAGGGAGTTGGGATCGGCGGAGCGCTCCCCGCCTTCCCCGGAGTACCAGTAAAAGTCCAGTTCCGTGCGGTAATTTTGTCCGCTGACGACGGTGAGGGTATAGGCTCCGGAAGGCAGGTCCCACCCGAGCGCGGCGACCTTTCCGACGGCGAAATCCCCCGCCGGAATGGAAACGGTCTTCTTCAGTTCGGGGAGCGGGATCACCCGCCGGACCCACTCCCGTTTCCATTTCTTCCCCTGCCGGGAAAGGACATACTCCCACTCCTTGCGGGCGAGTTCAAAGGTGACTTCGAACTTTTCCGGAAGCGGGATCCTGTCGGACTTCACCGCCGGCAGCAGCGTGTATTCGAAACGTTTTTCACGTCCCTTGCTTTCCGCCTCGCGGACACCGATGAAGAAGGGCGTGGGATAGAGCTGTTTGACCACCCGCCCCGTGACGCTCCGGCCGCCGGGCTCGGACGCCTCGAAGGAGGCCACGATGATCACGGGATCGAAGGCGACGCCCTTCTGCGCCGCAAAACCGGGATAGCGGATCTTCACGCTCCCCGGTCCCTTCCGGCCCTTGCCGGAAAAGGTCTTCGCGCGGACGAACCTGTCCTCCGCGCCCGCATGCCACGAATTCCCCCAGTGACCGGGGGCAGCCGCGGGAAGGGTGGCGACCGAATACTGGTAGGAGCCGTTTTCCAGCGGCGCACCGAAGTAGTATTTGGCATCGAACTCGAAATCCTGGGCGTCGCCGACGCCGCAACTTTCCGTCAGCGCCTTCCCGGAGATCTTGATCCGGTCGGGGACGAAGCTCGCGACCCGGATGAGGGTATCCCCGCAGGCGACCTTGTCGCCCGCGGCCCGGCAGCTGATGGTATAAAGCCCCGTCGGAGCCGTTTCAGGCAGGGTGAACCCGGTCTGGGCGAATCCGTAAGCATCGCCCTTGACGGAGCTGCTGAGCACCGTCTCGCCGGAAGGGTTCACGAGCCGGAACTCCAGAACGGTGTCCGGCATGGGCTTGAAGACGCCCTGCTGATCCCGCCGCAGAAAAGCCGAAGCGGTGATCTGTTCCCCCGGCCGGGCGATGCCCCGTTCGGCGAAGACGAACGCGCGGGGCGCACCCGCGACGAGCACGTCCCGGCTCTGGAAGCAGTCCCGACTGCTTTCCCGCAGGAGACGGAAGAAGGAGATATCTCCCGCCTTGCGGGCGGTGACGGCGACGGTGTAGTCGGATTCCTTGTTCCACGCCGGATCGTAGGTGAGCAGAGCACTGCCGTTTTCATCCGTTCTGCCGGAGGCGGCGAGCTGGTTCTTGTAGCTCATCACGGTCAGCTCCGCCCCCGCCACCGGTTTGCCGGTGGAAAGGGACCGGACGAAGACGGCCAGCTTCCCCCCCAGGACGTCCTCGGCGACCTGAACCGCCATATCCGTCACGAAGACATACCGCTGGTTCAAATTGAGCAGCACCCGGTAGACGCCGGGCTTCCGCCCGCCGATGAGTTCAGCCAGATCGAGTTCGTGGAACACCTCGCGGTTCTTCGGCGTCTTGAAGGTGATCTCCTTGTCCGCGACCAGGATCATGCGCGAATCGCTGGAGTCTTCCCCGATGACGTAGGGGTTCAGATTGTTTTCGAAGGCCTTGTAGACGAGGACGTTCACCTTATCGCAGTTCACGGTGCGGAAGGGCAGCGCCAGTTTCTTCCCGTTGAGGGGCAGATAGGGCCCCGCGGTGACGAAGTTGACCTCCGGCTTCATATCGGGGATCCTGATCTCGGTGACCGCGTTTTCCTCCAGTTTTCCGCCCGCCTCGTTTTCCGCCCCGCGGAGGACGGTCACACGGTATTTCGTTCCGGGCCGGAACGGACCGGAGAGCCGGAGTTTACTGCCGCTGATCGACCGGCGGAACGGGATCGCCGGCTCCACGACCGCCGAAGCGGAAACCAGATCGCTTTCGGTCTCGAATTGGATCACGACGGCGCCCCCGCTCCATTCAGCCCCGGAAAAGAGGATGGGGGTCACCGGCAAATTCGCCTTGTAGCCCCCCTTTTCGGACTTCGCGCCCGAACCGGCAGCGGCCGGGGCCTCGGCGGGCCGGGGCAGCTCCGACGCCGTCTTCCGGACGTTCCCCTTCCCCGCAGCTTCGCGCGCACGGCCTTCCGCCTCGTGCACACGCCTCGAAAGATAATAGTTCCCGATGAGAGAAACTCCCAACGCCGCCGCCAACACACCAGACAACACCACCCCGGATCTGCTCATAGCCCGCTCCTTCCTTTGCGATTCGTAAACAATATTCCGTCGATCCGAACCGACAGCCCCCCTGCCGGTACGATATGCTTTATATTCCGCGCCCGTGAAAATACGTCGAAGATTTTTGCAGCGGGCTTAATATAACATCAAACAAGATGATTTCAAGCACCGTTTCGAAATTATTGCCATCTTTTTTTCCGGGGCTGGGGAAAGGGCTTTTTCTATTCGGAATCATCTTGTTGACGGCGAGAAAGTTGCAACGCTTTTTACTGATGACGGTCCCAGAAAAAAAAACCCTTCGGCGCCGCCGAAAGGGGGATGATGTGCCGGAGAGGCTGATCGTCAGCTCAGGGATTCCTCCGCCACCCGGAGCACGTTGCCGCCGATGATCTTTCTGATCTCGTCGTCGGTGAAGCCCCGCTGGACCAGCCCCACGGTGAAAAGGGGCCAGTTGCCCCAGGCCATGGAGCCGAACTGCTCGTCGGAAACGGGGATCTTCTCCTCTTTCGTGGGAGACCAGAAACTTTCCCAGATAGCTCTGGCGGGGGGCGCCTGATGCTCCGTCACCGCCGGCGACAGCACCGAGGAGCGGTCGGTGCCGATGGCCACATGATCCGGACCGAAGGTGCGGGCCACGTATTCGATGTGGTCCATCATGGCCCGGATGTCGGCGGTGCCCCGGAGGAACTGGGGGATGGTGCAGATGCCCACGTAGCCGCCGGTCTTGCAGATGGCGGCGATGACCTCGTCGCTCTTGCCCCGGTAGTGGCTGGAAAAGTGCCCCGCCACCGTGTGACTGGCCACCACGGGCTTTTTGGACCACTTCGCCGCTTCGAAGCTGGTCCGCTGGCCGCTGTGGGCCACGTCGGGGATGACGCCCAGCCGGTTCATCTCTTCGATGACCGCCCGCCCGAAGTCGCTCAACCCGGCGTCGGCGGACTCCGCACAGCCGTCCCCGATCAGGTTCCGCCGGTTGTAGGTCAGGTGCATCATCCGGGTCCCGAGGCGGAAGAAGACGGCGATCTGTTCCAGAGCCTCCTCCTTGGAGTCCAGTTTGCGGGGAATGGGCACGCCGTTGGTGGTGAGATAGAGGGCCTTGCGGCCCCGGGCCCGGATCCCCGGCAGCCGGTCGGGATAGGCCGCCCGCTCCAGCAGGTCGGGGACCCGGTCGATGAGGTTGGTGAAGAAGCTGAAGCGCTTCAGCAGACGTTCCACGTCGTTGCCCTCCACGCCCGCGTTCTGGAAGATGCAGTCCACGCCCGCGTACTCCCAGGCCGCCCGGAGCAGTTTCAGCTGTTCCGGATCGTTGAAGGAGGTGTTTTTGGCGAACTCCTCCCGCGCGTCACGGATCTGGTCCCGCCCGGCGTTGGCGGCGATGAGTTCGTCGAGCCGCAGATCCCGGCCGCCGCCCGCGGGCATGAAGCCGTAGGCGTCGAAAACGAAGGAATTCCGATGGAGTTCCAGACCGTGTTCCAGCTCCTTTTGTGACGGATTGAGCAGTGTCAAGGCGATCTGCCTTGCCGCATCCCAGCTTTCGAGCATAAAAAACCTCCCCGATCGTATCGAATTTCAGAGCTCGGGCAGGAGTCATCCTGCCGCGCTTTCCCTAATATACCGCCTCGGGAGCGAAATTGCAACTCATTCGAAGCGGATGACGGAAACGTCATCCACCGCGAGGGTCTCCCCCTTCTTCTGGTCCCGTGCACCGAAGAGCGCCACGCAGCGGGCCGCCTTCGGGGGCACGGTGAAGGTCAACGCCCTTTCCCGGAACGCCCCCGGCGAGAGAGGAACGCTGCCCTTGACGAAACTGCTTTTGTGGAGCCACTTGTTCTGAGCGTCCTTGAACTGGACGGAAATGCCCCCGCCCGTGCCCCGGAACCAGGCCGCGACCCGATACCTCTCGCCGGGCTTCACCGGGAACACACAGTTGACAGTGGCCGCCTGACAGCCGGTGAAGAGGACGCCCGCATTCCCCGTCCGGGCCGCTTTTGCGCTCAGTTCGATCTTCCCCGGCGTGTAGACGCCGATCCAGCTGTTCCAGTTTGCGGCCCCCAGCTGTTTCCAGTCGGGAGCGCTGTTCTTTTTGGCCTTGCCCTTCTTTTCGAAGCCGGGATTGGAGCACAGATTGCCGCTTCCGGAGCCCGCATTGGCGAACCGGACCAGCTCCGGCGTCTTTTTGAGGAGGGGGGCGAAGCGGGCCCGCGGCAGTTTCCGGAAGGCGGAATCCACCGCCTCGGCCTCGTCGGCGGGCAGATAGAGCAGGGGACATGCGGGGTTGAGTTTCCGGGCTTCCTCGATGCGCGCCGCCACCTTCTCCGGGGTCGGATCCTCTTTCATGCCGATGAAGCAGTAATAGGCCGCACGGGGGAAGAGACGGCTTTTCAGGGCTTCGATGCGGCCCCGGACTTCGGGGTCGTTCCCGGCCAGCTTTTCCGCCTCGCGGACGCAAGACACCATCTCCTTCATGTCGGCCGGAGCGTAGAGGAAAAACCCGTCGTTGTCGTAATCGCAGCGGAAGTCGAAACGTTCCTTCCGGCGGTCCCAGGCCCGCTCGAGGACCTCATAGTACCGCTCCATGGGCTTGGCGGCGGGGCCGTAGAATTTCCGGCAGAACTCCCGGAGCAGCGCCGCCGGGTCCCGGTCGGGATCCCAGACCAGCTTGCCCACGAGCCAGCTGCGGGGGCCGTCGATCTCGTAACTGCCGTTGAGCTTGGGCAGAGCCGGGTGGAGCTCCCCGCAGATGCCGACGACCTTGTTCTTCCTGAGGAAGCGCAGGTACTCGGCCAGCGCTCGGGCGTGGAGTTTGGGGTTCTCCCGGCCGTGCATGTGGAAATAGGCGTAGAGCTGTTTCGCCTTCGCCGCCCACGCCTCGACCGTGCGCACCTTGTCGGGCATGGCGGGGATCACCAGACAGGGGATCACGTTGGGCAGCAGAGAGATCTTCGCGGGAGGCAGCTGGGTGCCGTCGCCGTAGGCGAGAGACGCGATGAATTTGTCCGGGAACTCATCTTTTATCCCCGCCGCCACCTGATCGACGAAGGTGAAATAACGGTCCGTGACGCCGGGGACGCCGGGAACGTCCAGCGCCCGGCAGGCGGGACATTCGCAGAAGTGGCCGCCGTCGCTCTGGGCCACGCTGAAGCTTTCCCGTTCCGGGAAGCGCCGGAAGTACTGCTTCGCCCCGTTGATGAAGATCTTCACCACTTCGGGGTTGGAGGTGCAGGCCTGCCGCTTCATCTTGACGGGCTTGTTCCGGACGCCGTTGAGCATGTTGAAGTACTCGGGATGGGTCTCCCACAACTTGGGCGGCATGGTCTTGTTGATGTTGTGGCTGTACTGGGCCCGTTCGTCCGGAGTCCCCCGGACCGCCTGACGGAAGAATCTGGCCATGCCGGGGTCCACCCCCAGCTGACGGATCCTGAAAGCGGGCTCCTCCCTCAGGTCACGAACGTCCGCGGTGAAGCTCTTCCGTTTCGGGATGACGGTGCCGTACTTCCCCGGCCACACCCACATGACGTCCGCGTAGCGTTCGAGGAACTCCATGACGCCGAAAAGGGTCCCCAGGGGGCCCCCGCCGACGATGACCACGTTTTCCCCGTCGGGGACGCGGATGAGGAAGCCGTCCCGGTCGATCTTCCCCGCCTGAGCGAGGCATTTCGATCCCGCGGGGGTCCGGCCGATATGCAGCGTGACCTTGCCCTTTTCGGGAACGCTGCCCGAGGGCGGGGTGACGCCGCCCATTTCGCGGAACACCGAAGAAAGGAGTTCCGCCGCGGCCTTTTCCTCGGGCGCGGCCTGAGCGGGGAGCAGAAGGAAAGTGCGGTTCCGCCCCGCTTCGAAAAAGGTGACGGGCCGGGCGGCAAGGGGGAGCAGAAGCAGGAACGCAAGGAGCAGCAGACCGTGTTTCATGGCCTTTTCTCCCCCGTCACTGATCCCGTTTCCACAACGAAAGGTTGTTGGTCTTCTTGCCCAGAACGCCGGGGTTGTAGGCGTTTTCCGACGTGTTGCAGCGCACGGCGGTCACGTGGGCGTCGGTCCAGAGGACGTGGGCCGCGCCCAGATGCCAGGGATAGACCAGCCCGAAGGAGGAGCCGACGGTGTAGCTGTCGTTGAGGGAGCGGGCCGAAGTGTCCTTCGGCTCGGCCATAATCCGGTTGTCGGCCATGAGGATGGTGGAGGAGGGCTTCTTCAGCTGCGTGTAGCGGCAGGAAACATCGCTGGAGCCCCCGTTGCGCACGGAGCTGCCCAGATGGAAGTAGTTGTACCCGTAATGGATCCCCTTGGGCAGCTCCCCGTCCATATAGGGCGGCTTGCCGTCGTTGCCGGGACAGCGGAAGCCGTTGAGGGAAATAAGGCCGTTGGCGATCATCCACCCGTCCCAGCCGCGGGCCGGGCTGGAAGCGCTGGTGTTGACCGAATTGTTGTTCCCGAAGAAGTATTCGTTGTTGTTGTCCACGTACTGCCGGACGGCCAGCCCCAGCTGTTTCAGGTTGTTGAGGCAGGCGGTGGCCTTGCCCCGGTTCCTCGCCTGCTGCAGCGCGGGCAGCAGCATCCCCGCAAGGATGGCGATGATGGCGATGACCACCAGAAGCTCGATAAGAGTGAAGGCGCTGTGCCCTGTCTGCTTCCGCCGGAGTGAAAAGTTTTTTCCCTTCATGATTTCCGAATCTCCTGTAGGTTGAAATGGTGATTGAAAGGCAGCATATCCCTGGCGCTCTGCTTCCGGTACTCGCGGGGCGAGAGCTTCATCAGGCCGCGGAAGGCCCGGGAAAAGTGGAATTCGCTCTTGTACCCGCACCGGAACGCGATCTCCTTGACGCTCCTGCGGCTCCCTTCCAGCAGCCGGAGGGCTCTGGCGAGGCGGCACGCGACGAGATAGCGGTGGGGCGGCATCCCCAGCAGAGCGGTGAAAAGCCGTCTGAAGTGGACCAGGGATATCCCCAGCGCCCCCGCTTCGGCGGCAAAATCCCACTCGCCGTCGGGCGAAGCTCCGATACGGTTGGCCAGGGCGGTGATGGCTCCGGTCATCTCTTCCCCGGTGCGCAGCGCGGCGGGCTGGGTGCTGAGTTTGAGCAGGATCTGCTCGAGAGCCAGCACCGCTCTGCCGTGGTGGACCGGATGGGGGATCATGCAGAAATTGATCAGCTCGCGGCACTGGCGGATCAGCTCGCCGCACTCCAGCGGCCGGAGGAGCTTCAGGGGGAGCGAGGCGGGCAGCAGGCCCGACTGAGCGTAGCGTTCCGCCCGAGGCCCCCGGAAGCAGACGTAGAGCTGACGGCGGAGCCCCGAGTAGGTGAAAGGAACTCCGGGGAAGGTGAAAAAGATCAACGGAGCCCGGTGCACGACGGGAGGCTCCGAGCCTGCGGCGAGAGTGATGCTTCCCTCGTAAATGAATTGCAGGCCGTAGTATCCGTCGAAACGGTGCCGCTTGTACGCCGTCGTGCTCGGCTGCCCCGAATCGTTGGCCATGACGAACCCCAGATCGTCGAAATAATCCATCTTTTCCCCGGATTGAAAGTTGAAACCTTCCGGAAAGTTCCCGAAGAACTGTTCTTGTGGTAATATATCCCTGAAAAGTCAATATGCAAGGGATTTTTTCCGGAAAAACATGACATTTCTGATCATGCCGAAACGAAAATCATCTCTCACGGGACCGGGGCGATTTCGGGAAATGAAACCGTTTCCGCCGGAATTTCGCGAAAAACGCTTTCCTTCTCTTGTATTTTCGGGAAACAGCACGTATATTTAACGGTGCCGCACTTTCGGCGGCGTCAACCGAAGGATCACTTTTTCAGGAGGTGTGTTTCATGGAAAGATATTACGACTGGTTCGATGCCGGCAGGTTCGGCATGTTCATCCACTGGGGGCTTTACTCCATGGGAGCCCGCTACACCTGGCTCAAGTCCCACGAGAAGATGACCGATGCGGAGTACGACCGCTACGTCCGGCACTTCAACCCCGACCGCTTCAATCCCGAAGTGTGGGCCGCCCTGGCCAAACGGGCGGGGATGCGCTACGTGGTCTTCACCGCCAAGCACCACGAAGGCTACTGCATGTTCGACAGCAAGTACACCGACTATAAATATAAGGAAAGGGACCTGCTCCGGGGCGTGGTCGACGCCTTCCGGGCCGAAGGGCTGAAGATCGGCGTCTACTACTCCCTGCCCGACTGGCACCATCCCGACTACCTGCACGACAAGCGCCATCCCCAGCGGGACATCCCCTACGAGGGCAACACCGAAGGCTACCGGACCTATCTGCACAATCAGGTCCGGGAGATCCTGACCAACTACGGACGCATCGACCTCATGTGGTTCGACGGCTCCTACCCCGACACCGCCCACATCTGGGACATGCCCCGTTTGAGCGCCATGGCCCGGGAACTGCAGCCGGGGATCCTCATCAGCCGCCTGCCCGGCTACGACGACTTCGCCACGCCGGAGCAGACCATCCCCCAGCAGGGGCTTTTCAACGAGGACGGCACCCCGAAGCACTGGGAGGGCTGTCAGGTGCTCCACGGGGAATGGGGCTACATCCGCGACAAGCACTGGAAGACCGTGCCCGAATTGGTCCAGATGCTCGTGCGCCACACCTCCAGGGGCGGGAATCTGCTCCTCAACGTGGGGCCCACCTCGCGGGGCTGTCTCGACGACCACACCGTGAGCCTTCTCAAAGGTCTGGGCGACTGGATGGACTGGCACGAAAGGGCCATCCACAACTGTTCCGGCGCTCCGGCGGAGTTCCCCGAACCCGAAGGCTGCCGCTACACCTGGAACCCGGAGAAAAAGACCCTTTACTGCCACTTCTTCTGCTGGCCCGAACGGCGCATCGACCTGCCCAACCTGGCCGGAAAGGTGGACTACGCCCAGTTCCTCCACGACGGCTCCGAGATCCGTTTCACGGAAACGCTCCCCGGCAACATCCACGGCCCCCGGGATCCGGAAGATGGGGCGCTGCGGCTGGCATTGCCCGTTTCCTCGCCGGAAAACTGCGCCATGCCCGTGGCGGAACTTTTCCTCAAGGACTGATAAAAGGAGACGATCGGCATGTATCTGGGTAAATTTCTCGCCGCCGCGCTGCTGACGGGCGCGGCCCTGTACGGAGCCGACGACTACCGGTTCTTCCGGGAGCCGCAGTCGCCCCGGCGCATCCTCATCGGCAAAGAAAAAACTGCTGTCCTCTTCGACAAGGGGAAGGTGAATTTCGAGATCGTTCCCGGCAAAACGGCGGTGGCCCGCTTCGCGGCCGGTGAGCTGGCGAAGCAGCTTTCTCGGGTGCTGGGCGTGAAGGTCGCCCCCGTCGCCAGGGCTTCGGGCAAAGTCCCCGCCCTGATCGTCGGCGACGCCGATTCCGCCAAAAAGCTGGGACTGGACCCCGCCAAACTGGACCGGGACGGCTTCTTCATCAAGAGCGCGGGACGCGACGTGATCATCATCGGTGATGATGACCCCAAGGCCGATCCCGTGCGTCACGGCTATTTCCGCCGGGGGACGCTTTTCGGCGTCTACGACTTTCTGGAACGCTTCGCGGGCGTCCGCTACTACTTCCCCGGCGACATGGGGACCGTGGCGCCCCGGGTCGCGCGGTGGGCTCTGCCGCAAATCGACATCACGGACCGTCCCGACAGCCAGTACCGGCAGATCTACGCCGTCTACTCCGGGCCGAAGGAGACCCGCTCCGGCTATCTCTACCCCGGCTTCGACGAGCGGACCCACTACCGGGACCGGGAGTACCAGCTGCGGCTCCTCACCCACGGCATGCACAGCACCCACGGCCTCGCCTATCTGGGGCTGAAGGAGCGCTTCGCCAAGACCCACCCCGAGTACTTCGCTCTGAGCGAAGACAACAGGCGCTACAACGGCACGGACGTTTCCCGTTGTCCCAGCGACAGCAAGGGGCAGATCTGCTTCAGTCAGGAAGGGCTGAAGCAGGAGATCGTCAAGGACGGCATCGCTCTGCTCACCGGCAAGGGGGCCAAGTCCCGTGGCGCGGTGGACGCCAGAGGCGTGCCCTTCACCTCCATGCGCGAGGACCAGCGGCCCTTCTTCTGCATCATGCCCAACGACAGCATGGCCCCCTGCTGCTGTCCCGGCTGTGCGCCCTACTTCGTCAACTACCGGAAACACCAGCCCGACCAGAAGTGCAGCGATTTCGTCTGGAACTGGATGATCGACATCGCCGAAGCGCTGCAGAAGGCGGGTGCGCCGGGCTACGTGACCACCATGTGCTACAATCCCTACCACCGGATGCCGTCCCGGGCCCTGCCTTCCAACATCATCGTCCGGATGGCTCTCCCCGGTCCCTGGGCCAACGACGCAAAACTTGCCGAAGACATGGCGAAACTCAAGGCGTGGCGGGATAAATGCGGGGGCCGCATCTGCCTCTGGCTCTACATGATCAACGCAGGACGCCGGAATCACGCCGAGATCCCCCACATGACCCCGGCGGCCACGGGCAAATTCATGAAGCGCACGGCGAAAGACTCCTTCGGCGCGTTCCTCGAGACCGAGAACGAAAATTACCTTTCGGCCTATCTCAACTTTTACGTTTTCGCCAAGGTCACCTGGGACAGCTCCGTGGACGTCCCCGCTCTGCTCGAGGAGCATGACCGGCTGATGTTCGGGCCCGGCGCTCCCATCATGAAGCAGATCCGGGAAAGCTGGGAGCGGAACTGGATGGAAAAAATCATGGGGAATATCCTCGACACGCCTCTGGGCCCCGTGAACGTGGCCCCCTCCAAGACCGAACTCTGGGAACGGATCTACGACAGGAAGGAGCTGGACCGGATCTCCGCCCTTTTCGACAAGGCCGAAAAGGCCTGCGCCAAAGCTCCGGAAGCTCTGGCGCGGGTGAAGTTCATCCGCAAGCAGATCTGGCAGCGGACGCTCGACGGCGCGGCGGCCTTCTGGCGGCAGTTCGACGACCGGGAGTCGTGGGAAGCCTTCATGCCCGAGCGCAAGGGCCCCGTGGTCATCGACGGCAAGCTCACCGAAAAGGACTGGCAGGATGCCCCCGCCGTGTGGATGCTTTCCCGCAATCTGGGGAAGGACAAATCCGGCAGGGTCGAAGTCCAGACCCGGGTCAAGATGCTCCACGACAAGGAGTACTTCTATTTCGGCTTCATCTGCGACGAGCCCTTGACCGGCAGCATGACCAATCTGCCCCGCAAGTTCGACGACGGCTCCATGTGGGTGGACAACATCGTGGAGATCTTCCTCGCTCCCGACCGCAAGGCCAAGGGGCTCTATCAGTTCATGATAACCTCGAACAACAGCGTCTGCGACCTGCGGAACTTCAGCGGCAAGACCGACTACAAGTGGAACAGCGGCATGGTCTCCAAGGTTTCCGTCGATCCCGGCAAGGCCTGGTACGCCGAAGTGAAGATCCCCCGCAAGTCCATGCCCGAGATCGCGGGGACCCGCTTCGCCGGGAACTTCACCCGCGGCCGCAAGCACAACGACGCCCGGATCCACGCCGCCGTGCCCTATTACACCTGGAGCGCTTTCGGGCTCCAGACGCCGGAAAACTGCGGCATCATCCGCCTCGGTCAGCCGGAGCAGCGCTCGCACGTGAAGGACGGGGATTTCGCCATCGTCATGCGCTGGCAGAAGGGCAAATACCGCTCGCCGTGGTACGGTCCCAGCGGCGTGTGGATGGACTTTGACACGCAATATTTCCGCACCTGCGGCGCTTCGCTCATACTCGACGCGAAGAGGAACACCCTTACCCAGTGGGGGCTGAACCTGAAGCCCTCGACGAAGTACCGGTTGAGTTTCTACGTCAAGCTGGAAGACGTGAAGCCCCGGAAGGCTTCCGGCGGCGTCGGCTTGCGCATCGGCTTCCCCAGCAACCGGAGCATCTGGCCGCTGGCCCGGCCCCTCCACGGCACGTCTGACTGGCGCAGGTACGTCTTCGACGTGACCACGCCGCCGAACGTGGGCGACCCCAAACGGGCGGCCATCGTCTTCACCTTCCGCGACGCCGCGGGCCGCGCCCTTGTGGACGGCATCAGCCTCACGGAGCTCAAGTAAAAGATTCCGCGCCAAAAGATGCCCGCGTCTTCCCGGAAAAAGGAAGGCGCGGGCTTTTTCTTTCGGTGAGGCGCTTTTTTTATCCCACGACGGGGGTCACGTCGATGCAGTAGACCTGACGGATCCCTTCGTGGAGCGCGTCGATGCAGACAGTCTTGCCCGAACGGGACCAGTTGGGGTGCAGGTCGCACCGGGTGGGGCCGGGGGCCGACATGTCGTCTGCGAACTCGCCGATCTCGTAGGGGATCTCCTTTTCCAGATCGTAGAGGAAAAGTTTCCGGTACGGCGCATCCGGCTCGGGATAGCAGTCGGTCATCATCCAGCGGCCGTCGGGGGAGTAGGAGCAGTGGCCGTCGCCGGGGAAGATGTCCTTGGCGATGGTCTTCACCTGCCGGGTCTGGTCGGTGAAAAGATGGTACTGCCAGCCGTCGATGTAGCGGTTGGAAAAGTTGATGATCTCCCGGTCCGAGACCCAGGTGTAGTGACTGCTCATGTCCTCCAGATTCAGGGGATAGAGGTCGGTCCCGTCGATGTTCACCGTGAACATGTGGGTCTTGTGCCAGTTGGGCTTCCCGTCCTTGTCGTAGAGCCGCCACCGGTGGAAGAAGGCGATCCTGCGGCTGTCGGGCGAAAAGAGCATGTGGTTGAACCAGCCGGGTCCCGGAGTCATGTCCGAACGGAAGAAGCGCTCCGTCACCTCCTTCACGCTGACGATGAGCCGGGCGGTGTTCTTTTTGAGGTCGATGATGAAAACTCCGTCATCGGCGGGGATGGGGTCGTGCTCCGTGGGATCGAAAGCTCCCGGATAGCCGTAGCCGGGCCGCTCCCGGTCCAGCCGCGAGAAGTTCAGGCTCGCGGCGTAGCGCCCGTCGGGCGAAAGACAGTAGATCGGACGGCAGATCGTCTTCGTCTCGCCGGTCTTCACGTCGAGCGTCCGGGCGACGAAGCGGTCTCCTTCGCGGTCGTTGTAGATCACCGTGCTCTCCGCGTCGTTGAGCCACTGGAACATGCAGCCCTGCTGCCAGCACCAGCTGTCCGTCTCGGCGAGTTCGATGAAGCGGTTGTTGTCCTGCAAATCGATCATGCCCAAAGTGAGCTTTTCGCCGGGGACGGGCTGGCGGGCTTCGAAATCCGCATGCTGGCAGAGCAGATAGCGCCCGGACCTGTCCCACGGGAACTTGTCGAAGTAGCCGAAAAAGCAGTGCTTGCCGGAGGGCGACACCCGGACCGCGGGAAGATGCTTCTTGATGATCGGCATCATTACTTGTTCCCCTTCTGCCGGGGAAGTTCCCGGAGTCTCACGCCGTCGATCCAGATGGTGCCGAAAGCGTTGACCACTCCCACCCGCAGGAAGCCCCGGTGTTTGCCGTCCTTGTTGGTGTCCGGACCGGAGCGGAAGGTGTACTTCTGAGGCGTCCAGGGCATGTCGTTCTGATAGTGGTTGTGGGGGAAGAAGTCGTTGCGGGGCGCGCCGAAGATCAGGCTCCCGCCGCCCCGGCCCTGATAGCCCTTGCCGTTGGGGCGGAGCCCCTCGCACCGGATGAACCAGGTGGCCTCGTAGTCGGTGTCGGGCTTCAGCTGGGGCATGTACTGGGTCACCCAGTAGATCTTCTTGCCGTCGGACTTAATCCGCAGGGACTGACCGCCCGTGCGGAACTGGGTCTTATCCAGCGTCACGATGCCGCGTTTGAACTCATCCTCGCCGGTGACCCAGGCGCCGAAGGTCCGGCCCCGCTGCGGCGCGGTGAAGTCGCCGTTCCCGACCAGATTGTCGTCGGCAACGGGCATCCCGAAGCGCAGGATCCCGTAATTTTCCAGATTGTGGAAGTTCCTGGCGTAGGGCGACCACATATAATAGGGCGTCGCCGCCTTGGAGCGGATGGCCCGGTGCCGGGCCATGTTGAAGGCGAAGCGCTCCGGATCGACCTTGCCCAGCTTCTCCAGGGGGAAGCGGACCTCGACGGTCCAGTTATCCTTGTTCTTCAGCACCTTGTACTCCGCGCCGGAGTTCCACTTGATGTCGGCGATGTTGCCGCTGCCGATGGCCTTGCAGGCGGAGTCGTAGATCTCGCCCGCGGCGCTGAGCATGATGTGCCGGTAGCCTTTCCGTTCGCCGGAAGCGTCGATGAAGAATTCCACGTCGGAATCACGCCAGATGTTGTTGTTGTCGGGGCCCTTCTGGTCGGTGATGATCCCGGCCATGTCGGGCTCCTCGCAGCGGACGAAGAAGTAGAGGTTCTTCGCGTCCTGAGCCGCCTTGAAGGTGGTGCGGACCTCCGCCGTGTCGCCGCCGCGGAAGCCGGTCCGGCCGGGATTCCAGGGCACGAGGAAGGAGACGGGCGCGGTCTTCCAGACGGGGTCGTCATCCCTGCCGTCGATGACGGGGGCCTGCTTCGCGGGGACGGCGAAGGTCTGCCACGTACCCACGTTGGTCCGGATCAGACGGTAGCTTTCGCGGGCCTTCTTGATGGGCCCCAGGAAGTTGTCGTAGAAGTAGGCGATGCGGCGGGAAACGAGCTTGTCGTTCTTCGCAAGACGCCGGGCTTCGGCGAAGCACTTTTCGAAGAAGCCGAACTGCTCCTCGTTGTAGATCTTTTCCCAGAGTTCATACTCCGAGGGGGGCATGGCCTGGGGGCCCAGGGGCGTTTCCACGATGCGGCCCGCGATCTTGCCGCACCAGAGCTCCTCGACCCGGTCGAAGAAGGCGGTCATGGGAGCGGCGGCGGGGCCGAACATCATCTTGTGGTGCTCGTTCACGAGGGCTTCGGGGTCCTGGGCGGAGTCCCACAGGATCCGACTCAGCGTGCTGATCACCATGTAGCTGAAGATCCAGTGGTCGCACTCGGCTTCGAGGAAGGTCCCGCAGCTCAAGTTTCGGGTGCGGTGGAAATACCGCGCCACGCAGCGGGGGGTGGTGGTGGGGATTCCGGGGATGTTCAAGCCGCCGTATTTCCCCGTGTAGGTCCAGGTCCACACCCGGTGACCGAGGGCCTTGTCCCAGACTTTCAGCCGCTCCTCGAGGGCCTGCCGCCGGGGAGGATTCCGGTCGGCCCAGGGGCCCTGCACGGCGCACATGATGAGCAGATTGTCGGGCAGGGGCCGCTTGGGGACTTCGGTGTAGTGGGCGTAGCTCATGGCGGTGACGTAGCCGGGAAGTCCGGCCTTCTTGACCCGGTCCGCCATGTCGAAGGCGAGATCCCACACCAGATCGGCTTCGGAGTGCTTCGCGACGAAGGCCCGGCATCTCTTGCACTGGCAGGGGCGGAAGTGGTCCTTGGGCATCACGTTGAAGAAGCCCTTCTGGAGGCAGCTGGGGTCCCAGCCCTTCAGGCCGCGGGAGGCGGGGGGGAGTCCCTTCAGAAAAGCGACGGCGTCCTTGAAGAGCTCATCCCGGAATCCCGGATCGGTGTAGCAGAGGTTGCCGTAGTAAGGGGATCCCTTGTCCAGCATCCGGCGGCCGTTGTGGTCCATGGCGAAATATTCGGGGTGACTTTTCCCGAAGCGTTCGACGAACTTCAGCCGTTCCAGACTGTGGCAGTTGGGCACATAGAAGGACTCCATGCGGTAGAAGAGGTTGCTCCAGGCGTTGCCGGAACCGGATTTGAGGGGGCTGCCGGGAAACCAGGCCGCGGGGGCGTTGAGGAAGCGCCGCCGGGGTTTGTCCGGCCGGTCGAAGATGTCGATCCGGGGAAGGATCAGCTCCTTTTTCGCCGGGATCACTTCGCCCAGCTCGCCGGGGAAGTAGAAGCGCATCCCGCCGAAGCGTTCGAGGAAGCCGATGACGCCGTTCAGCGTCCCCCGTTCGAAAAAGAGGGCCCAGCCGATGGCCCTGGCGGGATCGGTCCGGGGATCGTCCTTCCCCGCGATGAGGATGTTCCTGCCCGCGCTTACGATCCGGAAGCCGTCACGGGGGAGTTTTTTCACGTCGATCCCGGCCTTGCGGGCTTCGGGGGTGTCCCCGAGGATGATCGCCGTCCGGGTCCCCGAGGACGTTTTCACGACCGGCACCTGAGCCCCGAAGGCTTTCGAAAGTTTTTCCGCCAGCACCTGCCCCGCGTAGCGCACGGCGGGAACGCTCTTGTCGGGGACCACCACCTCGACGCACACCTTGCCCCCGGCGAAGAGGGTGTGCACGGGCTTCTCCCCGACGCGGATGATCCGGGGCGGGGGCTCGGCGATGATCCGGTCCACTTCGGCCGGAACGGCGGAAGCGCCCTGAAGCGAGAGAGCCGCGCAGGCTCCCGAAATGAGCAGAAAAGTCTTTTTTCTCATGATGCCGTGTTTCCTTGGAGTTATTTCTTGACCTCTTCCAGAGTTATGTCGTCGAACCAGACCGTTCCCGTGGCGCCGATGATCCGGGGCCGGACATAGGGGACCACGGTGCGGCCGTTGGGATACTTCGCCGTGTTGGTGTCCGCGGGCGTCGTGAAAACGAAGCTCTGGCGGCTCCACCGGGTGACGGTCCCCGTCAGATAGTTGGTGGGGTACCAGCGGTTGGCCGTATCGACGAAGTTGAAGCAGATGCCGCCGTTCTTCTTCACGGGCTTCACGTCCACGAACCGGACGTAAGCCGAGAGCCGGTAGGTCGTGGAGGGCTTGAGGTTCTTCAGGTACTGCGCGGCGTACATGTCCGGGACCTTGGCCTCTTTGGTGCAGATGATCTTGAGCGAAGGCGGCGCGGTGAAGAACTCCGTCTGATCCAGTTCCCAGCCCGTGCCGGGCCGCAAGTTCGCCTCGACGCACCATTTGCCGAAGAAACGCCCCTTCGCCCGCGCGGAAAAGTCCCCGTTGTCGATGAGGTTTTCAGCTCTTTTCTCCTCGCCGAGCTTCAGCATGCCGTAGTTTTCCAGATCGAGGAAGTTCCTCAGGAAGGGGCTCCAGGCGTAGAGCGTGGCGTGTCCCACGCTGTCGGTCGAAAGGATCCGGTTCCGGGCGAAGTTCACCGGGAAGCCCTTGGGGTCGTACTTGCCCAGCACGCTTTTCGGCACCCGGATCACGACCTTGTAGCCCTTGGGGGTGTCGGTGATGGTGTACTTGGCCTTGGAGTCCCAGCTCGGGTCCCCGACGGCCCGTGCCCCCTTCAGGACCTGTTTCTGGTCGAAAAGGCTCCCCTTGATGTTGACGACGATCTGATAGAAGTTCTTCCGGTCGCCGGAGGGGTTGAGGAAGAGTTCCACGCCGCTGTCGCGCCAGATCTCCCGGTCGTCCCGTTTTCTGCTGACGGCCAGCTGGTGCTGGGGAGTCGGCTCCTCGCAGTCGTAGGTGAAAACGAACTCCTGCGGCGTCTCGGCGATGTGGACCACCGCCTTGACGGGGGGCCTGGTGATGGCGTTCTTCCACTGGAAGGGCCTCAGCCATGCGGGCCGGGTGAGGGAGCAGGTGAATTTCCCGACGGCGTCGGTGCGGTCGATGTACTCGCCGCGGGCGGCGAGGAGCGCGTCCAGCCACTCCCGGCGGAAGAGTTTTACTCTTGAGAGGGAAGCCTTGTCGTCCTTCACCAGCTTTTCGGCCCGGTCGAAGGCGGCGCGGATCGCCTTGATCCGGTCGGCGGTGTAGATCTTATGCCACAGCTCGTAGTCCGACGGCGGCACCACTGCGGGCCCCAGATCGGTGTCCACCTGACGGCCCACGATCTGCTTGAGCCAGATGTCCTCGAAGAGGGTGAAGAGCGCCCCCATCTCCTGCGCGGCCTTGCCGAACATGAGCTTGTGGTGTTCGGCGATAAGGGCATCGGTGTCGATTTTGTTGTTCCAGGAGTACTTGCCGTGGAGGTAGTAGACCAGATAGTTGTTGATGAAGCGGTCGGTCTCGCTTTCGAAATAGGTCCCCGTGACGTAGGGGGTGACCTGCTTCAAATAGAGAACGGAAGCCCTGGGCGTGGGCGAAGGCACGCCGGGGAATCCGGTCTTCCCGAACTTGCAGAGGTAGTTCCAGAGCCAGACCTTGAAGTTGAGTTTTTCCGTCCACGCAACGATCTCGGCCAGATCCTTCTTCTGGCCTTCGGGGTTGTACAGCCCCCAGGGGCCCCGTTCGGCCACCATGACGAGGACGTTGTCGGGGAGCTTCACCTTGGGGATGCCCCGGTAGGGACGGTAGGCCATCATACAGACGTAGCCGGGGACATTTTCCTTTTTCAGCCGGTTGGCGACCTCGGCCACGAACGTCCACATGAAATCGGTGGCGTAGTTGGCGCCCTCGCCGAAGACGCTGCGGCACTTGTCGCACTGGCAGCGGTAATAGGAATCCTGGGGCATGATGTCGGCGAAGCCCGGCTGGAATCCGGAAGGATCCCAGCCCTTGCCGCCCGCACGGGTATGGACGTTGCGTTTGGAGGCGGGTTCGCCCAGCAGGAAACTTCTGACGTCCTGATAGATCTCCTCGCGGATCCCGGAGGAGTAGCAGAGGGCTCCCGGATGGGGGAGCGAAAGGCGGTTGTGCCGCTTGCCGTTGGTCATGAGGGCGAAGTACTCGGGGTTGCTCTTGGCGAAGCGGTAGATGTACCCGAGACGGGAAAGACCGTGACAGCAGGGAACATAGGAGGTCTCGAGCCGGTAGCGCATGACGGCAAGATTCTTTTCGGGACGGCTGGGGTCGTCGGCGGGCTTGCCGGGCCAGGCGCCGGAGTAGATGGAAACCTTGCGGTTGATGAAGTCGGGATAGTCGAAGATCAACGTTTCGGGCAGGGAAAGGGAGGCTTTCTTCGGCACGATGGTCCCCAGTTCGCCGGGGAAGTAGAAGCGGCAGCCGGCGAAGCGTTCGAGGAACTCGTAGACGCCGAAGAGGGTCGCCCGTTCGTAGAGGTTGGGCCAGACGCCGGTCTTGAGGCTTCTTTCGGGGAACGCGTTTTTGGCATCATGCCCCGCGATGAAGACGCCGGACTTGCCGATCTTGACGGTGAAGGACTCACTGTGGTGTTTCGCGGGATCGATCCCGGCTTCGGCGCTCCACCGGTTGAATCCGAGGTGAATGTTCACCTTGCCGGGAACCGGCGCCTCGGTGACGGGGATCGTCGAGCCGAGGACCTGTCCGAGGAACTTGGCCAGCTCCTTCGCGGCGAAGCGGGTCGAGCGGCAGGCGTCGGGAGAAACGACGATGTTGGCATTCTTGCCGTCCAGAGTCAGCGCGCTCCTGCCGATCCGGCAGACCTTGGGCAGGCGTTTGGGCATGTGGGGCGGATCGGGCAGCGCGGCTCCGGCCAGAGCCGCCGCGGCGAGAACGGCGAGGACGAAAATGTGTTTCACGGCAACGTTTCCTTAGACTATGGTTGAACTTGCAGACACGGAAAACCAAACCGGCATACTATACCACCGAATCCCCGATTTTTCAAGTTTTTCCGTGCGGAAGAAGCGGGGAAAGTCCGAATCTTCGGGCCCCCGAAACCGCCGGGGCCGGTCGAAAAAAACGCCGCCCCCCCCTCCACGGAGAGGAAGCGGCGGCGGGAAACAGTCGGGGGGATCAGGAGGAAAAGTCCTCCTTGCGGAGGAACACCTTGTCGCCTCTCTTGGCGTAGAGGCCCTTGGCCTCCTCTTCGGCGATGTCGTCGAGGTGCCTTCTGAACTTCGGAAGCAGGTGGGTTTTCGCCATGCTGACGGTGTTGACGCTGACGCGGAACCGCCTGGCCACCACCTCACGCGGCTCCAGAAAGAGCACGTGGCGGATGAAGATGGCGATACGTTTGGGGTTGCGGCAGCCCGCGCTGAGCCGATTCAGCGCCTCGTTGGCGCGGAGCACACTGTCCTCCTTCGCCATGCGGACTTCGGTGACGGTTTCATCGTCGTGCTTCGCCGTGATTTCTTCGGGATCGGTGGCGACGAAGTGGTGAGTCTTGTACTTCTTCCAGGCGTTGACGGCCTCGTTGCGGGCGACCTTGTAGACGAACGTCTTCATGGAAGCATTCTTCGACGGGTCGAATTCCATTTTGCCGTTGGCATACTTCACCGCCACCTCGCAGACCACGGCGTCCCAGTCTGCCCGGCAAAGGCGGGTGGCGCTGCAGGCATTGTAGATGGTCGCCTTGTATTCCTTGACAAAGGCAAGGACTTCGCGTTCAGAATGCTTGAAATCAGCGCTTTCGAAATCGGGCATAGCAGCAATTCCTTTCTTGTTTTCGACTGTCTCTTCCGCCCTCGGGCGGAATATTATGCCTCTCCACCAAACCGTTTGGAAGAGAGGCGCTCTTTATCCTTGACTCAACTCCGGAACACCTTGGGCATCAGCTCCCGGCTTCCGCCGGGCGAAGCGGCCGTCCGTGCCGTTTCGCTTTCACTGTGCCCCCAATATACACGCGACACCCGGACAAATCATGTCTTACCAACCCGTTCCGTACCTCCTCCTTTTACCTTTCACTATCGATCCCCCCTTCCGGGGAGCGGCTCTCAACACCTTCCTCTGCTTATACGCTGCAGACCCGCGCTTTTTTTCACGATCCGATGTCCTTTGTGGAAAAATTTCCATTTTTTTCGCCGATCCCGATCCGTGATGCTCACTCCTTCCATATATATATGCTTTTTCTGCCGAATCAGGGGCGAAAAACCCCCGTGGGTTTCGATCCGGAAATTTCGGAGCCGCTCCTCCGTCGTCTGCGAGCGCCGCCCCTTTCAAGCAGGCTCTTTCATCATCGCACAGCCAAAAAACAAATCACAACGCAAAAAACAGTATAAGACGAAATTCGCAAATATCAAGGCCCCAGATCGAAAAAAAAGCGTTTTTTTTCAAAATTTTCCCGTCGGGCCGCGGGAGGAGCCGCCGGCAGCCTCTTTTTTTTCGGAATTTTGCGTTTCCTGCCTTGCGGAACGGCGGAAGTTGCGCTATATTAAGTCCGCAGCGGTCCGATTGTCCGGCAAGGGCGCCGGAAAAAACGGGCCGACTGTTGCGGAATGTCCCGAGACGGAAGAAGATACATGGAAGTTGCAGGTACGCATCATGGACGAAAAAAGTGCAGACAAGATCCCTGAAGAAGAGCTGGACCGTACCATCATCATCCAGCCCGACGGGGAACCGTCTGCCGGAAAAGGAAAGGCGGCCCCCGCCGCCCCGGCGGAGCCGCCCCGCGCGGCGGCGGTAACGCCCGTCGAAGAGGGCGCTTTCCAGGAACGGCACAGCATTCTCGCCGACCTGGGCAATTTTCTCTTTCCCCGGCGCTCCGTGGTCGACGACACCATCGAACTCATCCGTTCCGGCAAGGATGAACTCGGGAGCGATCTGAAAGCCCTCGAGATCGAGGAGACCCCCGTGGCCGAAGTCGAGGAGCTTTACGCCGTGGATCCCAAGCCCTTCGCCTCCGGCGGCCAGGGCTCCGTCAGTTTGGCCGTGGACCGGGCCCTCGGGTGCAGCATCGCCATGAAATCGCTCCACGAGCACCTGCTCCACGACAGCAACGCCCGGCAGAGCTTCATCAAGGAGGCCAAACTCACCGCCTCGCTGGACCATCCCTCCATTGTCCCCATCCACGGGCTTTTCCGCGACGAAAACGACGGCATGCACCTGGCCATGAAGCTGATCTCGGGCCACACGCTCAGCGCCTATCTGCGGAAGATCGTCTCGATCTACGAGAAAAAAGGGGTGCGTTTCTTCGATGAACAGAAATCGCTCCGCAACCGCATCGATATCTTTCTGCGGGTCTGCGACGCCATGGAACACGCCCACTCCCGGAACATCATCCACCGGGACCTGAAACCCGAAAACATCATGATCGGCAGACACCGGGAAACATACATCACCGACTGGGGGCTGGCCGTTCCCGTCAAAGAGGGCCAGCAGCTGACCAAGATCACCGGGACACCCGCTTTCATCGCCCCCGAAGTCCTCACCACGAGGAAGGCCGATTTCCGTTCCGACATCTATTCCTTGGGGATCATCCTCTTCGAACTGGTGACGCTGAAGCCCGCCTTCCCCGAAAAGGACCTGACCACGCTGCTGAAGCAGGTCAAACTGGGGCAGCATGCCCCCGTGACCCACCTTTTCCACTGCCACATCGACAACGACCTCAAGGCGGTGATCCTCAAAGCCATCGCCGTGGATCCGGAGAAACGGTATCAGCAGGTCAGCCAGCTGGCCGAGGACCTGCGGCGCTGTCTCGCCAACGAGGAAACCACGGCCCGGCCCGACAACATTTTCACCAAGGCCTGCCGCTGGGGCGTCAAACATCGGCGCGGGATGCTCCTGGCCATGCTGCTGCTCCTCCTTTTCGGCGTGGGGGGCTTCGCCCGCATGCTTTACCGGGAGATCCTCTGGAGCACCGAGCGCCGTCTGTGGGACAACGCCATCGGCGAAGCCTACCGCGAAGTGAACGCCACCGCCACCCAGCTGGGAAAAAGTCTTCAGAAGATCGAGTATCAGCTGGACCGGCTCCAGATGAATCTCTCCTTTTCCTCCCTCAAGGTGAACGTGCCCGCCGGGGCGGAAAAGAAACTTTTCATCTCTCTCGCCGAATACAAAAAATCGCCGCCGCCGAGTCTCGTCTATTCGAAGTCCTACCGCCACCCCATCGACACGGAAAGCTCCTGCGTCTTCAACTACCTGGGGAAAAAGATCGATTTCGACCAGCTCAGGTACTTCGCCAACACCGCCAGCTTCATGCGCCGGGCGGTGCTCGATCTGCCCCTCGGAGCCGAAAAGAGCCTCCAGCAAAAGGCGGCGGCCGAGCTGATGAACGAAGGCAAGGCCATCAAGTCCATCTACTTCTCACTGCCTGACGGGACCTTCGCCTGCTATCCCGGCAGCCGGGACGACTTCCCCGACGACTACTATCCCCCCGGCCGCGACTGGTACAAGCTGGCCGCCGAGGCCGGAGGGCAGCCCGTGTGGACCGAACCCTATCGGGACAGCGGCGTCCACGGGGAACTGGTGGTCACCTGCTCCATGGCGGTCTACGGCGCCCAGCGGCGCTTCGTGGGCTTCGCCGGTCTCGACTTCTCGCTGACCAAACTGGCGGAGCGGCTTCTGGGGCCCAACAGCAAATCCAATCCCGGCACCTGTGAAAAACTGCTGCTCAACACCAAGGGCGAGGTCCTGTTCCGCATGACTCCCGAAGGAAGGCCGATCATGGCGCACTTCAACGACCCCAGACTTCTCCGGCGCATGGGCAAGATGAAATACGGGACGATCCACACCCAACGGGGCGACCGGGAAATGGTGCTGGCTTTCGCCAGCCTCGACGCCATGGGCGTCATCTACGCCGAATACATGGACGCGGCCACGCTCCTCGAGGAGCAGCGGAAGAACTCCGGCGACGAACTGCTTTCCGGACAGGGAGGCTTCGGCGCCAAGGCCCTCGACAAGAAACTGAAGAAAGGTCCGCCCCCCAAACGGGGAACCATCGGCGAAGGGGGGCCTTTTTCCGGGCGGCGGGGGTTTGAAAACGACCGCGTGAAGCGTTGAACATATCGGCTCAGTTGTCGGCCGGTGAAAACAAAGGAAGGAAGAGAATCATGATCGGAAAGAGCGTATCGAGTGTACTCGCCGGGATCGTCCTGGTCTGCGGCGTCGCCGCGGCGTCCCTCCATGGGGAAGAAACCGCGGCCGGAACTCAGAAACCGTGGTACGAGGAGACCTTCGCCAAACTGACCAACGCAACCGGTGAGGAGGTCCCCGTTTCGCAGTTGAAGGACAAGATCGTCGGGGTCTACTTTTCCGCCTCCTGGTGCCCGCCCTGCCGGGGATTCACGCCCCAGCTGGTGAAATTCTACAACCAGGGCGCCGGGAAGGAGAACTTCGAGATCGTCTTCGTCAGCTCCGACAAGACTGCGGACGACATGAAGAATTACATAAAAAAGGATTCCATGCCTTGGAAGGCCATCCCCTTCGGCGATGCTTCCGCCGGTGCGCTGAAGCGCAAACTGGGGATCCGCGGGATCCCGACGCTGGTCATCTACGGCAGTGACGGAAAGATCATTTCCAGGAACGCCCGCTGGGACGTGGTGATGCTCGGCCCGAAAGCTCTGGAAGCATGGAAGTCTCCGGATTACAAGGCGAAGACCTATCAGGATTACCGCAAGTCGATCGCCGGAAAGAAAACCAGAAAGTCCGCCAAGAGCTCGAGCAAGAGCAAAAGCAAAAAGAGCAAGAGCAAGGATAAAGAGAAGGACAACGGCCGGAACGAGGAGTGACCTTCGCAGCTCCGCACGGCTTCCCGGAGGGGAATGCCCTGGCGGCCGCGCCGCGCAAGTTCACTTCGCCCGGGTCGGCGGAAAGCTGATGCTGTAGAGGTCGCACTCTTTCATCCTGATGCGAAGCCGGAAGCTGCCGGAGGGAAGTTCGGCGAATTTCCTCCCCCTCCACTCCGGTTCCCAGGAGATGCGGTCGCCCCAGAAGGGCGGGCATTCCCCGAAGCCGTAACCGGGAAGGGCTCTGCCTTCCCCGTCGCAGACCGCCAGCTGGAAAAATCCCCCCGCGCTGGTGGAAAGATTCAGCTCCAGACCGCCGCCGCGCCGGAAAAGGAGTTTCGTGAGAACGTTCCCCGTCCCCGTGCCGGTGCTGCTCAACGAGACGAATCCGTCGGTGCGGAACTTGTACATGAGCTCTTTGCGCCCGTGGTACAGGAGCAGCTCCCGCTCGTCCTTCCGGACCATGCCCAGGGCGATGTAGTTCATCCGGTTCAGCCAGCGCTCCTCCTCCAGTCCCGGCCGGATCCACGCCCCCGGAAAGGGCCGGGCGATCCCCCGCCCCTCGCGGGAAAAAAGAAAGGTCACGTCCGTGGCGCTGCCCCGGTCGCCGAAGTACCGCGTGGCCGCCCCGACGTAAAAACGGGGGGCGCGGAAATAGGGCGCAAGGCCGCTCACGTAGAGGTGTTCGTCCTTCAAATTGACGGTAAGGAATTCCGGTTCGCTCCAGTGGAGGAAATCCGGGCTCGTGACCTTGGCGAAGGAACGCACGTCCGTCAGGCCGTCGGCCGTCTTCCACACCCGGAAATACATGACGTAACACTTTTCCGCTTCGGAATAGAAGACCGTATTCTGGGAGTCCAGCATGTGCCCGCCGGTCTTTCCGGGCTCATAGGCGATGACCGGGGAATCCCCGTACCGCTCCCACGCGATCCCGTCGGGAGAGTGAAAGGCGAAAAGACCGCCCGTTTCGCGCACCCCCGCCGCCGCCTTGTAACGGAACTCGGGCGGACACGCAGGGTTGGTGTCGTAAAAGGGGACGAAGTTGTGGGTCACGGCTCCGGGACCGTACAACAAGGCGTTTCGGGGGACCGGCTTTCCGAAGAAACGGTCCAGCGCAGGCAGCTCCCACCCGACCCCGTCGGAACTCCGGGCGACGCCGACGAACTCGCCGGGGTGATTGTTGTACATTTCCCCCCGGTAGACCCCGTCGGTCCCCCGGTAATAGAGGAGATACCGCTCCGGATCCTTCAGTATGGTGAGATAATCCCCGCAGGGCTTGCCGGGGGCGCAGGGCAGCTCCACGGGGAAATGGGGCTTCAAGCCGGCGTTGCGGACCCGGTCGATAAGGAGATCGTCGACGAAAAGCTCCCGCCTGCCGGTGACGTCATACCCTTTGCGCATTCTCCCATCCCTTTCCCGAAGCGGCAGAAAGTCTCCGCCGCCGGGGTAAAAGCGTCACTTCTTCGACCCGTCTTCGGAAGATTCGCCCTTGCTGTCGAGCATCCTGATGGTGCGGATCCGTTCACGGTCGATGCGGAAGCGGATCCCCGGCTCGGAACCGAAAATGACGTGGTCCTTCTCTTCGCTGTAGAGGGCTCCCCGTTCACGGGTCCCGTCCACGAAGATGACCTCGCAGTTGGCGACCCAGATCCGGATGTTCTTGAGGGTCGTGCACTGGTTTTTGGTGACGGTGAACTCCCTCCGGGAACGCTGGGGACGGCCCAGCGCGTGGAAAAGCGTCAGTTCATGAGTGCCGGGCGCCAGATGATCGACCCGGAAATCTTTGGTGGAAACGGTCCCCTCGCTGATGGGGCGGGAAACTCCCAGAGCCCGGCCGTCGAGCATCACCTCGACGCCCACGGGACTCACGTTGAAGACCACGCTCCCGGTGCTGCTCAGAAGATTGTAGTTCTTCTTGTCGACGGCGCCGGGGACGATTTTGATGGAAGCCGTCAGCGGATCATATCCGGCCTTTTCGAGCCTGAGGGTGTACTTGCCGGGCTCGAGGGCTTCGACCGTGCACGGCGTCACGCCCCGCTTTTCGGAGTTGATGAAGACGTCGGCTCCGGCAGGCTTGGAGGTGACCTGGATCCCGCCGGGCCGCTGGGCGAGCTTGAAGTGGGCCCGGTTTTTTTTCTGCTTCACCACACGGACCGTCCGCTCGACGGGGATGCACCCGTCGCTCTCGATCCGGACCGTGTAGCTGCCCTCGGTCCTGGTCAGGGTAAGGGGCGTATTGCCCACCTCGCTGCCGTCGATGAAGACGCTGGCCTGGTCGGGCGTCGAAGTGATGGTGACGGTCCCCACGTTGGAATCGAGATAGCCTTTGGCGGCGACGGGCCGCTCATTCCTGATGCGCCAGGTGACCTGGGTCCGGGCGTGGCCCTTGAGGAACAGATCGGCGGCATAGTCCCCCACGGGCAGCTCGGGGATGACCAGGGGCGTGATCCCGATGACCTTGCCCTTGAAAGTCACCTCGGCTCCCGCGGGCTCCGAGGAAATGACGGCCGCCGCGGTCGCGGGCTGGAACTCCACCTTGACCTGTTCTTTCCGGCCCGGCTTCATTTCGATCAGCTTGAACTGGTCCCGGCAGCCGGGAGCCGTGAAGCGGAACATGTACCTGCCGGGGGAAAGCGCGAGTTTCAGATTCTGCCCCTTGAACTCCTGCCCCGCGGTCTCGGAACACATTCCGGGCGGGCCGGAAATTTCGAGCACTGCCGCCTTGGGACGGGGCTTGCTGCAGGAACAAACTCCGACGACGAGAAGAAGGAGCGGGAAAAGAAGTGTGAAAAGCTTTTTCATTTGCGCTTGTTCTTTCTTAATACCTGATCGATGATGACCAGACGGTTTTTCGCCCTGGCGTATTCCCTGGACTCGGGCTCGGCCAGTTCCATCTGGTCCAGGAACACCTGCCGCATGGCGGCGAAGTCGTTCATCTGGGAAAGACGGTTGAACTCGGTGTCCAGCAGCCGCATCTTCTCGTCCCTTTCGCGGACGGCTTCATCCAGCTTCTTCTTGGCCTGGGCCCACATCTTGGGCTTGGGCGAGAACTGTTCGAGGGATTCCACCACCGCCCGGTAGCGCATGATGGCGTCGCGCAGGTTGCTGATCTTGGCCCGGTTGTCGTAAAGATCCTCGGCCTTGAGGAAGTAGTCCTCGGCCTGCTTCAGCAGCTGTTCGGGCGTGAGGGCGATGGTCTTGAGGCCGAAGCTCTCGGCCACCGAAACGACGGCCTCCTCGACCGCGTTGAATTCGGTGGAGGCGAACTCGCCGGGGACCCCGGTGGAAAAGATCCGGGCCCCCTCCACGATCAGCAGCGAGCGGTTCTGGGCCCGGTCACGGGGAGAAGTGTTGGGAGCCGAAGCGTAGATGCCGGAACCCCGGATGGCGGAGCGGAGCTCCTCCACCGTCTCCTCGGAAATGGGAGTCTCCTTGGAGTAGTGCCGGCGCGAAGCGATGTCGTCGATGGTGAAGTTCGCGTAATAGACCCGCCGGGAGCGCCGGACCGGCGCGGCTTTCTTACCCTTGGCCGTCTTCTTTCCGGCAGGGGCTTCCGCCACGCCCTGTTCCATCCGGCTCCTGAGGTAGAATTCGAACCGGAAGACGTTGTCCCTGGTGATGACCTCCTTTTCGTAGCGGACCACCAGCGGCACGTGCACCTCGCCGCGGGCGGCTCCGGTCTTCCTGGCGGGCTTCAGGACCCAGCTCAGCACCATGACGACCACACAACCGAGGATGACGTAAAAGATCACGTTGCTCCGCCGTTTCCGGCGTTCCGCCTCGGGCGAGGCGGCTTCGGCTCCCGTTCCCGCTTCGCCTTCGCGGGAAGAACCGAAGAACCCGCCGGAGGAAGCTTTGCCCTTCCGCGAGAAAAGGGAACCGGAAAACGCCTTGAGATCGTCGGCCAGACTTTCGGATTCCTTTGCCTTGGGGGGCTCCTCCTTCGTTTTCTCCGCGGCGGGCGGCGCCTCCGGAGCCAGCGCGGACTCGGGGATGGGCACCGTCTTGGGCTCGGAGGAGGAAATGAACACATCCCCGCGGACGGGCGTCCCCTCGAAGACCGGCTTGGCGGGCGCGTCCGCGAGGGGCGGCGTGACGATGGGATTGAAGATCACCTGGGCGGGCGCGGTAGCCAGCTCGCTCAGTTCCATGAGATTTTCGCCGATCTCGACCCGGCAGCCGTCGGCGAGCGGAGCCTGCCCCGCGATCCTGGCCCCGTCGAGTTTGGTGCCGTTGGTGCTGTTCAGGTCGACGACGACCCAGCCCCCCTCCGGGAGCTGGCGAAACTCCGCATGACAGCGGGAAACACCGTCCGTATTGAGGGTGAGCATGTTGCTGGGGTCTCTGCCGATGGTGACAGAAGGCGTGGAAAACTCCAGAACAGTGCCCTGCTTCTTACCGTCCACAAACGTGATTTTCATAGTTGATTCCGTTCAAAGTTCTTCGAGAACTCCCCTCCGGGGACCCCCGCGGAAGAGAGAAAAAACTCACAAGCGACACAACACGATAGAATTTAGCATTGCAGTCCCGTTTTGTCAAGTCCCCCGAGCCATATTTTTCGAGATTTTGCGCAAAAATACCGCGCTCCGGAACGGAGGGAAACTTTCCGCGAATTTCCCGGCAAAAGACGCGTCTCCCTCCCGTTTTTCGGCAAAAAGGGCACAAAATATGGACTTTTTTGGCACTTTGGGGTTGAAAAAAAAGAAAAGAATGCTATAATAATCAAAAGTGCCGAAGCAATGGCTCTTAATGAAGGGGTAAAATATGAACTCGAGCAAACGTTTGGTCCGGGGACTCCTCGGGATCCTCGCCGCCGTCACCGTCGGCGGATGCTACACCTATGAACCTGTGCCCAAGGCGACGACGGAGGAGTCCTACACCCACCGCGACCGGGATCAGGCCGACAAGATCCTCGAAGAGGTCGAAAAGCTGACGCTGGTCCAGGCCCAGAAGATCGCCCTCAAGAACAATCCTTCCTACATCGCGGCGCACCATGCCATCAAGGCGGCCCAGTTCCGCTACTACCAGGCCATGAGCGCGTGGATGCCCACGCTGAGCGCCTCGTTCACCCTTTCCGACAGCAACAGCTGGGCCAGGGGGACCCACAACATGGGCGCCAGCTATGAATACCCCCATCACTACTCCTACACGGGGACCTTCGGCACCAAGGTGGGACTGAGCGCCAACTGGCTGCTCTTCGACGGTCTCAACCGGGAGTTCGCGATCATGGCCAGAAAGAGCAACGTCAAGTACTACGAACGCATGGACGCCGACTACTGCCGCAAGATGATGTACGCGGTGGCCCAGGCCTACAACAACGTGCTTCTCGCCATCGCCCAGCGCCGGATCGCCGAGGAAAACCGCAAGTTCCAGGAGATCTCCCTGAAGGACACCAACTACAAGTTCCAGGCGGGCGCGGTGCCCCTGAGCGATGTGCTGAACTTCGAGATCCTGATGAACAGCGCCAACGGCGACCTGATCTCCGCGGACTACACCTATGACGCCTCGCTCTACGCGCTGGCCGTGCTCATGGGCTACCCCGAAGGGACGCTGCCCGCCGACATCAAGTTCCCCATGGAGCTGGATCTGAATTTCCACGAACTCCCCGCGGTGGAGGTCTATCTGGACACCGCTCTGGCCAACCGGCCCGACCTCAAGGCCTACCGGCACCAGCTCGAAACGGCCCGCTACCAGCTCTACCAGACCTACAGCGCCTATTCGCCCACGGTCTCGGCCTTCGCCGACCTGACCTTCGGCACCACGGCCAACCGCTACCGCGACTGGGGCTACAGCCGGAACCATCACTCCTACGTCAACACCCCCTCCATCAGCTACGGGCTGAGTGTCAACTGGACCCTTTTCAACGGCTTCGCCCGGTACAACACCATGCGCGAGTATCAGGCCAACGTGGCCGTGGCCGACTACAACGTGGCCGCCCAGTGGTTCACGGTGGTGGGCGAAGTCCGCACCGCCTATGCCAACTATATAAAGAACGTGAAACAGACCCGGCTCAACAAGAAGATCCGGGATCTGGCCGCCAAACAGCGTGACCTGGTCGATGACGAATACCGGGCGGGCAACGCCGAACTGACCCGGCTCAACGAAGCCCAACGCGACCTGGTTTCCTACGAATCCAAGCTGGCCTCCAGCTACGTTTCGGTCCAGAACGCCCGTGCCCAGCTGGATTACGCCGTGGGAGCCAACACCGCCGCCTTCTACGAATCCCGTGAAGAGGGCCGCTCCAACCGGGCCCCCGGCCTCGAAAGCGTGAACCTGGACGGCGAAGAAGAGGCTTCTCCGCAGACGACGCCGCAGAAGCCCACCCAGGCAGCCGGCGTTCCGGGTCCCCTGGTGAAATCCGGAGTGCCCGAGAGCCGGAAGAAGGAGGCTCCCGCCCCCGCGCCCGCTCCCCGGAAGAAGAAGAAAGCCCCCGCCCCCGCCAAGACTCCCGCTTCGAGCGAATCCGACGTTGCGGGGATCCCCGCTTCGCCCACGGCTCCCCCTCCGGGACGCAAGTGACAAGAAGCTGATTTCCCCCGAGGAGTTCCCCCGATGATCTTCAAGGCCAGACGGCAGATATCGGTCCGCACCGTCGGCGATCCCGTTTTGAGCAAACCCGCGGCGCCGATTTTGTCGGTGACCCCGGAAACGGTGCAGCTCGCCAATGAGATGCTCGAAGCTCTGCGGGTCTTCAACGGCATCGGCATCGCGGCCCCCCAGTACGGCGTTTCCCTGAGACTGGTGGTGCTGGATGTGCCGGAGGAGTCCATGGAAGAGGTCCCCTCGCCCGGCGAAGAGGCGCTTCTGCCCCGGATGCCCCTGGCGCTGGTCAACCCCGAGATCCTCTCCTACTCCACCGCCCTCGCGACCCATGATGAGGGGTGTCTTTCGGTCCCCGACCTTTTCGCGCCCGTCACCCGGCCGCAGAAGGTGGTGTTCCGCTCCCAGACCCTCGACGGGGAACTTCTCGAGTACGAATGCGGCGGTCTCCTGGGCCGCTGCATCCAGCACGAACTGGACCATCTGGAGGGCAAGCTCTTCATCGACCGTCTCTCTCCGGAAACGGCCCGCGAGACGGCGGGCGAAGTCAAACGGCTGCTCCGCAGCGGCGCGAAACACGATTTTCTGCGTACCAAGAAGGTGAAATGAACAGCGCCCCCACAGGTTTTTTCAGGGCCTTCTTCGGCACCTGCTGCGGCCGGACGATTTTCGCCTCTCTCCGGCATCAATCCTGGGGCAGAACGGTCCTGCATCTTTTCATCATGAGCCTGATCGCGGGAACGGTCGTGGGCGGGATCCAGTCCTGCCGGGTGAACGCCGGATTGCAGCCGCTGCGGATCGCCTTCACCGAGACCTTCGGCAGCGAACTGCGCTTCGACCGCGGCAAAAGCGCCCCCTTCAGCGCGCTCATCCCGGCGGAAAACCCGGAAAAGCCCCGTGAACTGGCCCTGCCGGGCAGGGGCCGCCTCTACTACACGGGAACGGCCCGTCAGGTGCCGGCCTCACTCAAGGATTCCCTGAGATTCTTCGTCGTCTGGACCCCGAGCTCCTTCTTCGTGGTCCAGAGCGAAGGCGAGAAATATCTTATCATCACGCAGGACGCCGCCACCGCGAAAATGGATCAGCGCAGCGGTTCCCCGGCCGATGTGGAGCGGCTTTTCCGCGACGCCCCCGGCTCCCTGCCCCCGAACCTCGGAAGCATGGACACGGAAAAGGCGGAAGAGCTTTTCAGCTCCTTCGGCTCCCTCGTGTACTTCTTCCTGATCCTCTGGTCGGTCGGTCGGGATTTCCTTCTGGTGTGGGTCTACACCGGGATTTTCATGCTCATGTACCGGCTGCTCAACGGCCCGGCGGGAAAGCTGCGCACCCTGACGCCGGGGGAAATGTGGAAGTGCGGCATTTACGCCTCGTTCCCGCCCATGGTCGTGGCCTCCTGTTTTCCGGCGCTTGAACTGCCTTTCTTGAGTTTCGAAACCGTATTCATGCTGGGATTGCTGGTCTACTGGATGGCCGTCATGGCCCGGATGGAACACGATCCCGTCGAAAATGAGGAGCACGACAATGAACACTGATTCCCCCTTCTGGCTTCTGCCCAACTGGTACACCCAGCTTTCGGCCCATACCTTCATCACCGCTTTCGTTCCCCTGAGCCCGGCGGCCGTGGAACTGCTGAAGCAGGGAGCCTTCGACGATCTGGATGAGGAAGAACAGGTTTCGTCCCAGGTCATCGAGGAGCTGCGCCAGCCCATGTCCGAAATCCTGGGCAGCTGCTTCGTCTGCGTGGACAGCTGCGCCCCCACGGACACGGAACGGTTCCGGCTGAAAGCCGGGTCGGTCCATTCGCCGGAAAGCGCGTGGAAATTTCTCCGGGCCAGCGAAAAGGTCCGCGCCGCGGCCGCCGCGGGGCAGGTCACGTCCCTGTGCGTCCGTCCCTTCCGGAACATGACCGCCGCGCGGGAGTTCCGGCTCTTCATCACCGACGGCAAGCTGCAGGGCATGAGCCAGTACCACCTGACCCGCCACTTCCGCAGGCTCGAGGGGATCAAGGAAAATCTCTGGGACAGATGCCAGCTTTTCGTCAACGCCATTTCGTGGCGGCTGCCCAAGGAGCCCCTGGTCATGGACGTCTACTTCACCTCCGGCTACGAACGGATCATGATCGTGGACCTGAACCCCTGGGGCGCCCCCACCGACCCGCTTCTTTTCAAATGGGAAGAAAAATGGGAGGAGACCCCCGGCCTGCGGCTCATGGATCCCCCCACCGAGATCTCCGGCGAAGTGGACGTTTCCTTCTGACTCCGCAAGGGCCCTTTCGGACAGGCGTCCGGAGGAATGGCAGCCCCTTCCGGTGAAGCCGCCGGGACCGGCCGGGCCGCAGGGTCATCCCCCCGGCAGGAAATTCGGTAAAAAGCACCCGGAACGCTTGATAAATCGGCGTTCCGGTGCTATTTTATAGAGCATGACAATTTCAACCTCAACAGAAAGGCAGCAACATGAACGTCATTTCTCCTCTCCAGAAGGCCCGGGCCGCTTACGCCCCCAAACTTCCCCCCGCGCTGCGCAAGGGTGCCAATGTTTCCGTCACCGCCGGGGAACCCACCACCGCCGCCGGTGACGTGGACCGGATCAAGGCCCTCTTCCCCAATACGTTCGGCAGTCCCGTGCTCACCTTCGCCGCGGGCAGCGGCGCAACGCTCCCCGCCATCAACGTGGGCGTCATCCTTTCCGGCGGCCAGGCCCCCGGCGGACACAACGTCATCGCCGGTCTCTTTGACGGCATCAAATCCCTGAACAAAGCGTGCCGCCTCTTCGGGTTCCTCAAGGGGCCCGACGGGCTGGTCAAGGACGAAGCCATGGAACTGACACCCGACATCATCGACGCCTACCGGAACACCGGCGGCTTCGACATCATCGGTTCCGGCCGGACCAAGCTGGAGACCCCCGAACAGTTCCAGGCCGCCCGCAAGAGCTGCGAGGAGCGGGGCATTTCCGCGCTGGTCATCATCGGCGGCGACGACTCCAACACCAACGCCTGTGTGCTGGCCGAATACTTCAAGGCCAACGGCATCCCGATCCAGGTCATCGGCTGTCCCAAGACCATCGACGGCGACCTGAAGAACGAGTGGATCGAGGCCAGTTTCGGCTTCGACACCGCCTGCCGCGTCTACAGCGAACTCATCGGCAACATCGGCCGCGACGCCAACTCCGCCAAGAAATACTGGCACTTCATCAAGCTCATGGGCCGTTCCGCATCGCACATCGCCCTCGAATGCGCGCTCCAGACCCAGCCCAACGTGGCGATCATTTCCGAAGAGGTCGCCGCGAAGAAGATGACGCTGGACCAGATCGTCACCCAGATCGCCGACGTGGTCGCCGCCCGCGCCGCCAAAAAGATGAACTTCGGCGTGGCCCTCATCCCCGAAGGTCTGGTGGAATTCATCCCCGAGATCAAGGTGCTCATCGCCGAACTCAACGACATTTTCGCCCACATCGACGCCAAGCTCGCCGAAGCGGACGCCGCCGCCAAGGTGGCTTTCGCCGAATCCAAGCTCACCTCCGGCAGCGCCAAAGTCTTCGGCTCCCTCCCCGAAGGGATCCGCAAGCAGCTCTGCAACGACCGGGACCCCCACGGCAACGTGCAGGTCTCCCTCATCGAGACCGAGAAGATGCTGGCCGAAATGGTGGGCCGCAAGCTCAAGGAGCGGAAGGCCGCCGGGACCTACACCGGCAAGTTCGCCACCCAGACCCACTTCTTCGGGTATGAAGGCCGCTGCGCCGCCCCCTCCAACTACGACGCCGACTACTGCTACAGCCTGGGCTACAACGCCGCCGCCCTCATCGGCGCGGGGAAGACCGGCTACATGTCCAGCGTCCGCAACACCCTCAAAAACGCCGATCAGTGGATCGCGGGCGGCATTCCCATCACCATGATGATGAACATCGAACGCCGCCACGGCGAAGACAAGCCCGTCATCCGCAAGGCGCTGGTGGACCTGAACGGCAAGCCCTTCAAGATGCTGGCCGACAACCGGGCCCGCTGGGCCGTCGAGACCGCCTACATCTATCCCGGCCCCATCCAGTACTTCGGGCCCGCGGAAGTCTGCGATCTCGTCACCAAAACCCTGACGCTGGAAAAGGCATAATGGCTGAAGTCAAACTCGATATCGACTACGTGGCCGAACTGGCCCGGCTGGAGCTCACGCCCGAGCAGAAGGCCGCGCTGAGCGCGGAACTCGGGAGCATCGTCGACTACATCGCCGAACTTTCGGAAGTCGATGTGGAAGGGGTGGAGCCCACCGCCCACGCGTCGGCCTGCTCCAACGCCTGGCGCGAGGACGAGGTCAAGCCCTCCTATCCCCGCGACGTCATGCTGGCCAACGCCCCCGGCGTCATCGACGGCGAGCTGATCCGGCTGCCCCGGGTCATGCCGGGAACGGAGAGCTGACGACCATGGCCGAACGCACATTCACCATCCACGCGCTGGCGGCCGAACTCAAGGCCGGGAGCCTCACTTCGCAGGCCCTCTGCCGCCGCTGTCTGGACTCCGTCGCCGCGAAAGACGGGGAGATCCGGGCCTTCCTCAAGGTCGATGCCGAAAAGATCATGCGCCTTGCCGCCGAGTCCGATGCACGGCGCGCGGCGGGAAAGGCTTTAAGCGATTACGACGGGATCCCCATCGGCATCAAGGACAATATCTGCGTCACGGGGGAAACCTGCTCCTGCGCCTCCAAAATTCTGGAAAAGGTGGTTTCGCCCTACTCCGCCACGGCGGTGCAGAAACTCGTTGCCCGCGGGTTCATCCCCTTCGGGCGGCTGAACATGGACGAATTCGCCATGGGCTCCAGCTGCGAGAACAGTTCTTTTCATCCCACGGCCAACCCGCTCGACACCCGCCGGGTCCCCGGCGGCTCCTCCGGCGGCTCCGCGGCGGCAGTCGCGGCGGGATTCCTGCCCGCGGCGCTGGGCAGCGACACCGGCGGCTCCATCCGCCAGCCCGCGGCTTTCTGCGGCATCGTGGGGATGAAGCCCACCTACGGCCGAGTCTCCCGGAGCGGCCTCGTGGCCTTCGCCTCGAGTCTGGACCAGATCGGCCCCATGACCAACGACGTGACCGACGCGGCCATCCTCACCGGCATCATTTCCGGCAAGGATCCCCTGGACTCCACCTCGCTCGACGAGCCCGTGCCCGATTTCGCCGCGGCCGCGCGCAAGGGCGCCGAAGCCGCCTCGCTCAAGGGCGTGAAGATCGGGTTGCCTGCGGAATACTTCATTTCCGGCATGGAACCCGGCGTGGAAGCGGCCGTCAAGGCGGCAGTGGAAAAGGTCCGGGCCATGGGCGCGGAAACGGTGGAGCTTTCCATGCCCCACTCCAAATACGCCGTGGCGGTCTACTACATTCTCGCCACCGCCGAGGCCAGCGCCAATCTGGCCCGCTTCGACGGGATGCGCTACGGCAATCGGATCGAGGGCGGAGATCTGACCGAGACCTACTTCAAGAGCCGGGGCACCGGATTCGGGAACGAGGTCAAGCGCCGGATCCTGCTGGGGACCTACGTCCTTTCCAGCGGCTACTACGACGCCTACTACCTGCGGGCCCAGAAGGTGCGGACCCTCATCCGCCGGGACTTCGCAAAAGCCTTCGAGCAGTGCGACGTGCTCATGACGCCCGTTTCGCCCAACGTGGCCTTCGAGTTCGGGGCCAAGAGCGATCCCCTGCAGATGTACCTTTCGGACATCTTCACCATCGCGCTGAACATCTCGGGCAACTGCGGCCTGAGCATGCCCTGCGGCAAGGATCCCGCCACGGGGATGCCCGTGGGGATACAGTTCATGGCTCCCCATCTGGCGGAAGAGAAGCTCTTCGAGGCCGCCGCCGCCTTCGGAGAAGTCCGATGATCCTTCTCGGCATAGATCCGGCCATCCGCACCACCGGTTACGGGGTGATCGAGGCCGGAGCCGGGGGGCGGTTTTCGGTCATCGACTGCGGGGTCATCGCCAACTCGCCGAAACTGCCTCACTCCGAGTGCGTGAGGCGGCTTCACATGGGCATCTGCGAACTGGTCACGAGCTTCAAGCCCGACTGCGCCGTCCTCGAGGAGCCCTTCGTGGGCAAGAATGCGGGCACGGCCATCATCCTGGGCATGGCGCGGGGGGCGATCCTGGCGGCGCTGAGCATCAACGGCGTCCCCGCCTTCGCCTACGCCCCCACCGTGGCCAAACGGGCCGCCGTGGGCCGGGGCGGCGCCACCAAGGAACAGATCGCCGTGATGATCTCCGCCGAACTGGGGATCGAGATCGAACGGATCCCTCTGGACAGCACCGATGCGCTGGCGCTGGCCATGTGTCACGCCGCCCGGACACTGCGCACGGGCGGGGTGCCCGGCCGTCAGCTCTGAAGGGCGCGGGTAACACACCTTTGCGGAAGGGAGCGTCGAAAAAATGGAATTCCCCGAAAATCTGACGGCCGCAAGCACCGAAGAGCTGGTCCGGCTCATCGAATACCACAACCGTCTGTACTGGGAAAAGGCCGCGCCGGAAATTTCGGACAGCGACTACGACCGTCTGGTGCAGGAGCTGCGCCGCCGGGATCCCAGCCATCCCTTGGTCAACGCGGTCAACGCCCCCGCGGTCTTTTCCGGCGGCAAGGTCCGCCACGCGTCCCCCATGCTTTCCCTCGACAAGGCCTACTCCCTCGAAGAGGTGGTGTCGTGGGGCAGGAAGTTCGCCCGAAGCCCGGAAGAGGGGATATTCGTCCAGCCCAAGTACGACGGCATCTCGGCCAACTTCGACGGCCGGATCCTGGCCACCCGGGGCGACGGGGAAACGGGGGAGGACATAACGGACAAACTGCCGCTCCTGGAGCTGGAAGCCCCCGGCTACCGGGGAAAGCTGGACCGGCCCGCCCGGGGCGAGATCGTCATCCGCTCCGACGATTTCGAAACGCTCTACTCCCATATCCGGCGGAAGGACGGGGGCTTCTACAAAAATCCCCGGAACGCCGTGGCCGGCATCATGGGCCTCAAGGAGATCGATTTCATGGTCGCCCAGGGGGCCAAGCTCACGCTGGTGGACTACTCCCTCATCTCCTACCCCCTGCCCCTGAACGAGCTCCCCGCCCGGTGGGAAGCGCTCCTCGAAGAACTTTCCCGTCTGCCCTACCCCATGGACGGGGTGGTCATCAAGTTCGCCGACGCCGCCTTCCGGGAGTCCCTGGGCAACACGGCCCACCATCCGCGGGGCGAGATCGCCTTCAAGTATTCCAACGTGCGGCGCGAGACCACGCTCCTCGACGTGGAGTGGAGCTTCGGCAAGAACAACCTCACCCCCGTGGCCATCATGGAGCCCGTGGAGTTCGCCGGGGTCACCGTCAAGCGGGCCACGCTCCACAACGTCCAGAACGTCATCGACATGGGCCTCCGCATCGGCGACCATATCACCGTGGAGCGGGCGGGGGACGTGATCCCCTACATCGTGGCCTCCTCGCCGGGCGAAAACCGCCGGAGCGCCCTCATCGACGCCTGCCCCGCCTGCGGGAGCGCCCTCCAGCGCAAGGGGCCGGAGCTGGTCTGCCCCAACCCGGCCTGTCCGGGGACCCATCTCCAGCGCCTCAGCGCCGCCGTCAAGGCCCTCGACGTGGACAATCTGGGCGAAAGCACGTTGAAAAAACTCATTTCGGTCTGCAGCGTCCGCCACCTGAAGGACCTCTTTCAGCTCACGGCGGCGGACCTGCTCAGACTGGAAGGTTTCGCGGAAAAATCCGCCTCCAATCTCCTCCGGGAGCTCCAGCGGGTGCGGAAGCTCCCCGAATACCAGCTGCTCACCGCCCTGAACATCCCCAACGTGGGGCCCAACATCGCCAAAGTGTTGCTGAAGGAGCTGGATTTCCGGCAGCTGCGCGAAGCCGGCGAAGAGACCTTGAGCGCCATCCCCGGCATCGGCCCCGAACGGGCGAAGGCCCTGCGGGCGGCCTTCGACGAACGCGCCGAAGAGATCGATGAACTGCTGGGGGCCCTCACCCTGGTCCGGGAGGAAAGTACGGGAAACGCCGCATTGCCCACGGTGTGCTTCACGGGCAAGATGCCCGAAAAGCGCTCCTACTACGAGGCGCTGGCCCGTGAACGGGGCTACGAGCCCGCCGACTCCGTCACCTCGACCCTCACGCTCCTCGTGGCGGCGGATGTGAACGACAGCTCCTCGAAATTGGTGAAGGCGCGGAAGCTGGGAATAAAGATCCTCCCTTTGCAGGATTTTCTCGCTTCCCCGCCGCCCGCAAGTTCGCCGACGGAGCTCCCTGCCCCCGAAGCCGGGGAGGAACAGCCGGAGCTCTTCCCGCCGGAACCGCCTCAGCCGCCTCAGCCGCCTCAGCCGTCGCCGACCGCACCGGAAGAAACGGAGCAGCCGGAACTTTTTTGACCTCTCACCGAAAGTTTTTCGAATCATGCGTTACGACCGGAACAAACATCGCCTGCCCGTTTTCACCGGAGCGGGGCTCCTGACCGTGGACAAACCCGCGGGCTGGACCAGCTTCGACGTGGTGAATTTTCTCCGCAACCGTTTCAACATCCCCAAGGTGGGCCACTGCGGCACCCTGGACCCGGCGGCCACGGGGCTGCTGGTGGTCGTGCTGGGGGATTTCACCCGTTACAGCGAAAAACTCACCGCCAGCGACAAGGTCTACGAGTGCACCTTGAGACTGGGCATCGAAACCGATTCCTACGATCTGGAAGGTCAGGTGACGGCGGAGCACGAGGTGACGGCGACCCCGGAACAGCTGCTGAGCGTCCTGCGCTCCTTTGAAGGGGAACAGATGCAGACGCCGCCCATGGTCTCCGCCGTCAAGGTGGGCGGGAAGAAACTCTACGAACTCGCGCGGAAAGGGATGGAGATCGAACGGGAGCCCCGCCCCATCGTCATCAAGTCCATCGCGGTGACCCGGATGGCGCTCCCCGACTGCGACTTCACGTTGGAGTGCTCCAAGGGGACCTACGTGCGCACGTTGTGCCACGACATCGGCCGGAAGCTCGGCTGCGGCGGGGTCCTCGCCGCATTGCGCCGGACCCGCTGCGGCAAATTCGAGATCGGGGACGCGGTGACGGTGGATCATCTCAAGACCCTGGATCAGGAGTCGTTCGGCGCACTGCTGGCGGCGAAACTCGCCCTTTTCGCCGGCTGCGGCATCAGATAAAAACGCAAGGAGGAGGCCATTGTCATGAAGAAGAACGAAGCGAAAAGGAGCGTATCCCTCAAAGCCATCGACGAAGCGCTGGACAGCGCGCCGTGGATCTTCAACGTGAAGGAGATCGCCGCGAAGCTGGGCGGCGAAAACGACGAAGACCTGCTGCGGCGCATCGAACATCTCGTCGACGGCGACACCGATTTTTTCCACGATGACGAGTGGAACTGCGAACTCAAGGCCCACTACTTTTCCCGCATCGGTTTCGCCATGACCCCCGATTCCTGGGAGATTCGCGAGGGGGTGCTCTTTCCGGGGGGCCGCCTGACGCCCTTCCTGAGCCAGGAGATCTTTCCCTCCGACGCGGTCTTGCTCCATGACGACGAGGAGATCCCCAAACGGGAGATCACGCTCCCCTTTTCCGAAGCCATGCGGTACAGCATCCTGCTGGGACAGGACCAGGTCATCAACTATTTCGAGGCCGACAGCGACGCCAACGACGGGCTCCGCTACAAGGTCTCGCCCACGGTCCTGGTGACGCTGACGGTCTTCGATTGCCGCGCGCTCTACGCAAAACTGGACTTCCAGCCCGGCGACGCCCTCATCGCCCGCCTGACCGACCCCGACGAAGGGGTTTTCGAGCTCACCTTCCGCCCCCGTTCGGAACGGAGCGAAGCGGTCCGGGGCAAGTGGATCCTGGACTACGAAAAGGCCATGACCGAGGTGGTGAAACGCTTCCGGGACTACCCTGAGATCCCCGACCAGATCGCCTGGGCCTTCTACTACGGCGGCGAGGCCGTGGCCGACGGCGGCGCCTCGGTGGAGGAGTTCATTTCCGAATCCGACAAGATCGAGATCCGGACCGACGGCGACCACGCGGTGCTGAGCCTCACCGGAACCGCCGCCTCCGGCGGGGAGGAAGGGGAGGAGGAGGAGGCGTCTCCCCGGACCGAAGTGCCTGAAGGGCTTTCCATTTCCGCCGGGGAAACGTCGGACTTCGCCGCCATGCTCCGCGAAGTGGGCTCCGCCCTCACGCCCGAAGAGATCGACGGCTTCATCTTGGACAACTGCGCCGCGCGGGACATGACCTTCGACCGCTTCTTCGCCCGGGCCTTCCCTCACGGCCCCCTCGAATACGCCGACGAGGCCCAGGAGGCGGTGTTCCTCAACTTTCTGGAGGAGCGCTTCGAGGAGCTGAGCGAACACTACGACCGGGTGGGCGACGAGAAAAAGGCCCCCGTCCGGAGCACCGTCATGGAGCTGGTGGAGGACAAGCTGGACTTTCTCGCCGACGAGGAGCACGAATCAGCGCACGGCGCAAGTCACGACCACTGCAAGTGCCATAAGCTCGAACCCCTCTACGGCAAACTCGACGGGATCCTGCGCCAGCTCAACTCCGAAGCCTTCGACCCCGGCGAGGAGGAGCTGGACCGGCTCCAGGCCAGGGTGGAAGAGCTGGCGGACAAGCTGGAAAAGATCATGGATAAAGAATAAGGAAAGGCCTGCCGGAAATGAAACGACCCGAAATCACCTGGAGCCTCATGCACCCCACCCCCCTGGACCCCGATTACGTTCGACAGCTGACGGAAAAGGCGAAGGTCTACCATGTGGACAGCTTCGAGATCTGCGGCCAGTGCCACGCCCCCAGCGGCGGGATGGACGGCCTCATCGACTACCGGGAATTCCCCGCAGCCTTCGCCAAGTGGGACCAGGCCAAGGTGGCGGAAAACCGCCGGAACCTGACGGAGATCGTTTCCATCGCCCACGCCGCGGGGAAGCCGGTCTACCTCTGGCACCGGGAGGTCATGGTCCCCCCCGGACTCCTGGAGGAGATGCCCGAACTGCTGGACGAAAACCGGGAATTCGACCTGCTGGGCGACGCTTTCGCCGGCCTCATCCGCTACAAGCTCCGCAAGACCTTCGAAAGCGTCCCCGAGCTGGACGGACTGGTCCTGACCCTCACCGAGGCGGACTACTCCGCCATCCACAATTCCAACACGGAAAAATATCCTCCCGTCGAGGTGGTTAAGTTCATTATCGAGATCTTCGCTTCGGAACTGGCCCGGCGGAACAAGCGCTTCATCATGCGCTCCTTCGGTTCCATCGCCCAGGACTACCGGGACATCATCGCCGGGGCGGAAAAGGTCTCCTGCGCCCGCTTCGAGATCGAGACCAAGATTACGCCCTACGATTTCGACCCCTTCCTGCCCGACAACCCCTTCCTGCGGAAAAGTCCGGGCTTCACCCTCTCGGCGGAGTGCGACTGTCTGGGGGAATTCATGGGCCAGGGCAACATGCCCTTCGAACAGGTGGACACCATCCTCCGCTACGTGCGGGCCGGGCAGGCGGCGGGAGTCGACCGTTTCGCCATCCGCCTCGACCGCCGGGGCAACCGCATCTTCGACCTCTACGAACTCAACTACTACGCCTACGACCGGGCCATGGCGGACGAAACGGTCACCGCCGACGAGATCCGGAGCGAGTGGTACGAAAAACACGCCGCCCCGGAGCAGCGCGAAGTTCTCGCCAAGCTGGGCAAAATGGGCTGGGAGATGGTCTGCAAGACCTACTACATCGACCGTCAGGTGCTCTTCCACGGCAACTACTGCATGAAGTACCTGAAAGCGGCCTTCGTCTTTCCCCTCTTCGGCCCCGAGGGTTCCTCGCTCGCCAACGGGAAGGGGATCTGGTCGATCCTGACCGACCGGCCCGCCCCCGGAAGGGCGGCGGTCCTCGCGGAAAAAGACCGGGCCGTTGAACTTGCGGACGAGGGGCTCGCCCTGGTGAAAAGTTTGCATCTTCCCGCCGACGACTACCGGAACCGCCTCTGGGAAAACGCAACTGTCATCACCCGGTCCGTAAGGGAACTCTGCCGCTGCATCGCGGCCTATTTCGACGACATGGAGCGGAAAAGTCCCGGTCACGCGAAACTCACGGCGCAGCTGGCCTCCTCGCTGGCGGAATTCGACCGCCTCGCCGGACACACTGTGAAAGCCCTCGAAACCGAACTCAAAAACGTGCCCGAGCACCGGCTCCGCGAAGCGGGCCTTTCGATCGAAGAGGTGGTCATCGAACCCCTCGCGGCCATCTGCCGGGAGCTTCCGGCGGAGTACGAAGCGGAGTTCGCCGCGAAGGAAAAATTCCTGAAAACTTGCGTCGACGGCATCATAACGGGCGGCGTCACTGACGACGGGCGGATCGCCCGCTACATGCACGGCTCCCATTCGGGAACATACAACGGCCTGCCCTCCCGCTGGGCGGGCAACCGGGTCTTCCCCAACGGTTTTCTGGAAATGGAACTGGAACGGGGAAAGGGACTTGTGATCTACGGAGCCCCGGAGGAGACCCGTTTCTTCACCCTCGCCTGCGACGGGAAAACTGTTCCCGCCGAATTCGACGGCGATGGGAAATTCGCCATGGCGCTTCCCCCCGGTGAAGGCAAGGTCCACCTGCGCCTGAGCAAGAGGGGAGCGGCCTACCCCCGCTTTTACGCGGTGGTCACCCGGAACGACTGAGTGAGAAGCCTTGCTCAGGCGAGAAAAATGAGCCCCCGCAGATCTATGAATACTATGAACACTATGAATACTGTGTTGCCACTGCACGATACGCGCGGGGTGTGACACTCAGCGTCTCGCCCGCAGACGGGGAGTCGGCCCGGCGAGCCGAACGTCGGCTTCGACTCTACGCGGCAACTGTCGCCATCCCCGAAAAATGCCCGTCGGCACCGAGAGCGGGGCCTCCCCCGCTTCGCGGGCTGACGGGGTATTTTTTCGGGGGTCCTACTCTCGAGTTGCCGCGGGGGGTATTCATAGTATTCCCAGTATTCCCAGTATTCCCAGTATTCCCAGTATTCCCGGCCTGCTTTTTAAAGGGCACAAAAAAACCCGGAAGTTGCCTTCCGGGTTTTCGAGTGTCAGGGAATCAACACTTACAGAGTGGTGGTTCCGTTGCCGACGTTGCGGAGGAGGTTGGGCTTGACATAGCTGCCGCTTCCGGCGCAATCGGCTTCCTTCGCGGTCTTGGCGAAGACGTAGCCGGAGTTCTCGGGGCTGTACCAGCCGACACCGTTGAAACCGTTGACATGACCACCCTGGAAGAGGATGTTGCCGAAGTTGGTGTGGTTGCTGTTGCCGCCGTTGGAGAAGCTGGCGGAAGCAACGGTGACACCGGCATAGGGAGCGCCGCAGAGGTCGGCGGCGATGGCGGAGTCGGCACGGCCGTAGGTCTGGCTGTCGCCCTCGATCATGCCGAGGTTACCGGCATAGCTGAGGTTCGGGGTGTTGGCGGCATCAGCACCGGTGCCCACATACTTCAGGGAGTTGGTGCCGGTACCGGTAGCGGTGATGGAGCTGGGGCAGGTGAAGACGGCGTAGTCGCTCAGATAGTCGTTGCCACGCAGAATTTCGAAGGATTCCCAACCTTCGGCGGCGTTCAGGATCTTGGTGACGTTGGTGCCGATACGGGTGGGCAGCGCGGGCAGCTTGCTGTCGTTGTCGATGGAGTAGGTCTTCAGGGCGGTGCCGATCTGCTTCATGTTGCTGGCGCAGTTGATGCGGCGGGCCTTTTCACGGGCCTGCTGCAGGGCGGGCAGAAGCATGCCGGCCAGGATGGCGATGATGGCGATGACCACCAACAGCTCGATCAGAGTGAATCCACGACTCTTTTTCATTGTTTGTCCTCTTTTCTTTTGTTGTTTACAGAGTAGACTTTTTCACGGAACCGCCGCTCCGCACCCATGCGGAACGCCCACGGTTCCATTCGAACTGCAGGAATTTTACGCCATTTCCGGGAAATCTGCAACACTTTCCGCCGGATTCTTAAAAAAAAGTCTTCAAAGTTGCAAATATTGCAACATTAACCCCTCCGCCCCCCTCCCCGGCTCTTTGCCGCCGTCCTGTTTCGAAAGACAAAAAAGCGTTCCCCGCCTTGAAAAAGAACCTCCCGCGTGGTATAGTAAGGAGGTGTACCTTTCACCCTTTATATAATGGAGAAAAAAATGGTTTTCGAAGAAAAATCCCGTATCGTTCTCGAAGCGCTGTCCAAGATCCGGATCGTCCCGGTGCTGGTCTTGGAAGAGGAAACTTCCGGTCTCAAGATGTGCGAACTCCTCCTCGAGTGCGGGCTCCCCGCCGCGGAGATCACCTTCCGGACTTCCGCCGCCGCCGGGATCATCGCCAAGGCCGCGGTCAAGTTCCCCGAACTCTATCTGGGCGCGGGGACCGTGCTCAACTGCGCCGATCTGCACAAGGCCTTCGACGCGGGCGCCAAATTCGCCGTTGCCCCCGGGTTCAATCCCACCGTGGTCAACGAAGCCGTCCGGTGCGGCTTCCCCTTCGCCCCCGGCGTCTGCACCCCCTCCGAGATCGAACAGGCCATGGAGCTGGGCTGCCGCTTCCTCAAGTTCTTCCCCGCCGAAGCCGCGGGCGGCGTTCCCATGCTGAAGTCCCTCATCGCCCCCTACCGGCACCTGGGCGTGCGCTTCATGCCCACGGGCGGCGTCACCGCCGACAACGTGAAGAACTACCTCGGACTCAAGGAAGTGGCCGCCGTGGGCGGCACCTGGCTGGGCAAGGCCGACCTCATCGCCGCCGGTGAGTGGGAAAAGATCCGCGCCACCGTCAAGGCCGCCGCCGAACTGGTCAAGAGCCTCTGATCCTTCCACAGCTCCCATGTCCGACTCCCTCGCGGCCCTGAAGCACTTTTTCGGGTACGACCGTTTTCTGGACTACCAGCAGGAGATCGTGGAGCGCATCGTTTCCGGCGATGAGCTCTGCGTCATCATGCCCACGGGAGCCGGAAAGTCCCTCTGCTATCAGCTGCCCGTGCTGATGACGCCGGGCTACGGCATCGTGGCGTCGCCCCTCATCGCCTTGATGAAGGACCAGGTGGATTCTCTCCGCGCGCGGGGCATCCCGGCGGGGTGCGTCAACAGCATGGTCCCCTTCGCCGAACAGCGGGAGACGCTGGAACAGGCCGCCAGCGGGGAATTGAAACTCCTCTACGTGGCCCCCGAACGCTTCGGGGTGGATTTCTTCCGCGAATTTTTGCGCCGGACGCCGCCCAAAATTCTGGTGGTGGACGAGGCCCACTGCATCAGCCAGTGGGGCCACGACTTCCGGCCCGCCTATCTCCGACTGGGACAGGCGGCGGAAAATTTCGACATCCCGCAGATCTGCGCCTTCACCGCCACCGCCACCCCCACCGTGCGCCGGGACATCCGCAAACAGCTCCACCGGGAGAACATGGAGCTTTTCGTGGCCGGGTTCCGCCGCCCCAATCTGGCCTTCAAGGTGATGAAGCTTTCGGGCGAAGCGGAAAAACTCCGGGCGCTGCGGAGTCTCCTCAAGGAGCCCATGACCACCATCATCTACGCCGCCACGCGTCAGGCGGTGGATACGCTGGCCGAATCGCTCCCCGGCGTCATCGGCTACCACGCGGGCATGAGCGACGAAGCGCGCACCGAGGCCCAGAACCGCTTCATGAACGACCCGCACCCGGTCCTCGCCGCCACCAACGCCTTCGGCATGGGCATCGACCGGGCGGACGTCCGCCGGGTGATCCACTACCAGATCCCCGGCTCCATCGAAGCCTACTATCAGGAAGCGGGCCGGGCCGGGCGGGACGGCGAAAAGGCCGAGTGCATCCTCTTTTTCGCCTACTCCGACCGCTACATTCAGCAGTTCCTCATCGACATGAACAATCCGCCCCTCGAATGCATCGCGGGGGTCTATTCCGCGTTGCAGGCCGAGGTCCGCCGCACGGGGGTCAACCACGTGGAGCTTTCTTTGAAGCAGCTGGCCGCCCTCGCGGGGAGCAAGTCCGACGGGCAGGCCGGAGCGGCCCTGAGCGTACTGGAAAAACTCAATCTGATCGTCCGGGACTTCCGCCACCAGGGGACGGGGGAAATGCGCTTCACGGGAGATTTGAAGCAGCTGGCGCTGATCCATCAGCTGGAATCCACCCAGCGGTCGAGGTTCATTTCGCGGGTCATCCGCCGCTACGGCACGAAACTGCGGAACTTCGGCGCCTACTCCATCGACGACCTGGCCTCGGTGGCCGGACTGAATCCCGAGCAGGTCCGCCGGATCATCCGGGCGCTGGAGGGGGAGTGTCTGGAGTGGCGCTCGGGCTTCGCGGGCCGGGCGGTGAGCCTGACCGATCCGGAACGGCCCATGCCCGAGCTGGACCGGGAGGAGATCGAAGCCAAACGCTCCGCCGAGATCGCCCGGCTCGACGAGGTCGTCGCCTACGCGGGGAGCCGCCGCTGCCGGCAGGCCGCCCTCATCGACTACTTCGGCGAAGAGACGGACAACTGGCGCTGCGGCTGCTGCGACATCTGCGTCGGCGAAGAGACCGCGTGGCGGGACCCGACGCCGGAGGAACTCCGGGCGGTGCGGATCATCCTGCTCGCGGCCGCCAACTTCGACGGCCGCATCGGGGGCGGGAAACTCGCGAAGATCCTGACGGGAAGCTCCGAAATCGACTCCGCCTGGCTCCGCAGTTCAGGCGATTTCGGCAAACTCAAGAGCTGGAAAGTGAATGCGGTCTCGGCCCTCATCCACAGTCTGGAACGCGCCGGAGCGCTGGAACGGATCGACCGGGAAGGTTTCCCCTGCCTCCAGGTTTCGGAGCAGGGAGAAGACGTGCTCACGGGCGCGGCCGAAGTGAAACTGGATCTGGCCCCCGCGGCCGCAACATCCCGCCGGGAGCGGGCCAAGGCGGCTCCGGCCGGGGAAAAACGTTCCCGGACCGCCGCGACGCGGCAGGGGGGACTTTACGAACAGCTCCGGCAGCTCCGGGCGAAGATCGCGGCGGCCCGCGGCGTCCCCCTTTTCGCCGTGCTGACCAACAAGGACCTCGCGGCTCTCGCCGAAAAACGTCCCCGGTCGGCGGAAGAGGCCATGGAGATCCCCGGCATCGGGGAGCGGAAGGCGAAGCGGATCCTGCCCCCCTTTCTGGAAATCATCAGAAAATACGGCGGGGAGTGACCTCAGGGCTGTTTTTTCAGCTTGAACCCGTAAAGTTTCGCCAGAAACCGCAGGAACCCGCTGGAGTAGGGCGGGAAGAAGCCCCGGAAATTGAAGAGTTCACTGCGCTCCATCACCTGTTTCCGGCGTGAAAAGAGTTCGAAGGTGCAGCGGCCGTTGATGCTCTCCCCGGTCCCCGCGCCCTCAAAGGGAAGAGTCCGGTTGAGAAGCTGGGTCCCCGCGTCGTTGAAGACCACGCACGAGGCGGGGAAGGTGTCGAGCAGTTTTTCCCGCAGTTCCGGGGCGTCGCCGAAAAAGTAGAGCGCGGGAGCCGGAGCCATTTTCCCCAGAAGGCCGAGGAGCTGCGAATCCGACTCGAACTCGAGGACCGGCAGAATGGGCCCGTCGATCACCTGACTGAGCAGAGGATCGTCCGGCGAAAGCCGATCGATGATCGTGGGTCCCAGGACCCGGCGGCGGGGATCCCGCTCCCCGCCCGAAAGCAGCCGGCCCTGTTCCGCCAGCTTCACCACCCGGAGATAGCTTTCGTCATCGGCGAGGCCCTGCACCGTTTCCAAGGGATCGTCGCCGTAAAAGCGCAGAAGCGCCTCGCGGAGCGCGCCCATGAGCTCGTCCCGCACGTTTTTTTCCAGCAGAAGCACTTCGGGAGCGCCGTACCAGGCCCCCGCGTTGAAGAACTTGGCCCGGCAGATCCGCCAGGCGGCATTCTCGGGGTCGGCGGTGTGGTGAACGATGCAGGGGGACTTGCCAAACCTTCCGGAAACGGCAAAAGGCGAGGCGCCGGGGAACCCCTCCCCCGCCGGGAAGACCCGATCGAAGGGAAGTTTGCACAGCTCCTCGAAAGACATTTCCCCGTCCACCACCAGGACTTCCTCCGGCGAAAAGCACTCCTCGATGAGCCAGCGGACGAACTGCATGCTGTGCCGGACCCGTGAACCGAGCTTCAGCACCACCTTGTTTCCGGCGGCGTAGGCCCCGGCGGTCAGATGGAGCGTACGCAGGATCGGCAGATCCGCCGGGGCGGTGATGAGCACCACCCCCAAGGGCACGGCGACCGTGCAGGCCCGGCCGGGAAAGTTGAAGATCGACAGCCCGCCGCTTTTGGGCGCGGCCCAGCCGACCACGTGAGAGGCGAAATAGCGGAGGTCGCGGGCGAGGGGCAGCAGTTCCGAAAAGAGGGCCTCGGTCTCGCTCCGGCCCCAGTCCTCCAGAAGGGCCGCCGCCGCCGCATCGGTCCTGGCGCAGAAGAGCTTCTCCAGCTCCTTGAGGCGCTTCCTGCGCTCGGCGGGAGCGGGCGGCCCCTCCTCCCGGAAGGTTTCGGCAAGACCGGTTATCCGGTCGCGGATCTGTCGCGCGTCCATGGCCGGTCACTCCGCACGACGCCGGATTACACGGGGAGAGATCGAACAGAGGATATCCCACAGATGGGTCCGCTTGAAAAGAGCCCAGTTGGCCGGGTCGAGAGCATCCCCGGAGCCCGCCGTGAAAAGTTCCACCTCGTCCCCGACGCCGGCCCCCGGAACATCGCTCAGGTCGATCATGGTGTAGTCCATGGTCACGCGGCCCAGGATGGGGCAGAGCTTTCCCCGGACCCGGAAGAACCCCTTGTTGGTCAAAGCCAGCGGGACGCCGTCGGCGTAACCCGCCGCCACGGTCCCCAACCGAGTCGGCCGGGCCAGCGTGTGGAGCCGCCCGTAACTGACGGCGCCCCCGGCGGGACACTCCCGGACGGCGGCGAGACGCGAGGTGAACTTGACGGCCCCCTTCAGTCCGGGAGCGGGCATGACGCCGTACATGGCAAGTCCCAGCCGGACGAGGTTGAAGGGCTCGCGCACCGCTTCGGGGAAAAAGAGCACCCCTTCGCTGGCGGCGATGTGGCACTGAGGCAGCTTCAAATCCCGTGCCAGAGCCCCCACGGCGGCGATCTGTTCGAGAGAGCCCCGGTCCCCCGGTTCGGCCTTGGGGAAGTGGGAATAAAGTCCCGTCACCCGAAGATTCGGGAGTTCGAGGATAGCGCGGGCGGTTTCGCGGGCATTTGTGAGAGGAATCCCCACCCGGCCCATGCCGGAGTCGACGGCCAGCTGAACCGTACACCTGCGCTGCTGCCGGGCGCTTTCCGCATCGATGAGCCGGGCGGTCGCCAGGTCGATGACGGGGAGAGTAAAACCTCCCGCCACGGCATCGGGGATCTCGTCGGGGAGCACGGCGCTCAGGAGCCGCACTTCGGCCCCGTACCCGCGCAGTGCCTCGGCCTCATCCAGCGTGGCGACGCCGAAGATGCGGACGCCCGCTTCGAGCAGGGCGGGCACGACGATCTCAGCGCCGACGCCGTAGGCATCGGCCTTGACCACGCACAGCACCCGGCAGCCGGAAGCCATCGCGGCCAGAGTTCCGACATTGGCCCTGAGCGCGGCGCAGTCGACGAGCAGCTGCGCCCGCGGGGAACGGATGGCGTTCATGGCCCGGAAGTTACTTGGCGTATTCCACGGAGCGGGTCTCGCGGATGACCGTGACCTTGATCTGGCCGGGATAGGTCATTTCCTTCTCGATGCGGGCGCTGATGTCGCGGGCCAGCATCTGGGCTTCGCCCTCGCCGACCTTTTCGGGGACCACCACCACCCGGACTTCGCGTCCGGCCTGGAGCGCGAAACAGGACTCGACGCCCGGAAATTCCCCGGCGATACCTTCGAGCTGTTCGAGGCGCTTGAGGTAAAGTTCCGTGGTCTCGCTGCGGGCGCCGGGGCGGGAGGCGCTCAGGGTGTCGCAGGCGCTGATGAGGATGTCGTAGAGGCTTTCGGGCTCCACTTCGCCGTGGTGAGCGGCGACGGCGTGGACCACCTCCTTGGCCTCGTTGTACTTGCGGAGCATGTCGGCGCCGATCTTGGCGTGGGGGCCTTCCACCTCGTGGTCGATGGCCTTGCCCAGGTCGTGGAAGAGCCCGATGCGCTTGGCGCGTTTCTCATCCAGCCCCAGTTCGGCGGCGATGATGCCCATGAAGTAGGCGGTCTCGAGGGAGTGCTGCAGCACGTTCTGGGAGAAGCTGTAGCGGTACTTCAGCCGCCCCAGGAGCTTGATGATGGCGGGGGGAACGCCCTGGATGCCCGTTTCGAGCACGGCGGCTTCGCCTTCCTGGAAGAGTTCCTCCTCGATCTCCTTGCCGATCTTCTTGGCCAGCTCTTCCACGCGGGTGGGATGGATCCGGCCGTCGCCGATGAGCCGTTCCATGAGGCGGCGGGCGATCTCCTTACGCACGGGGTCGAAGCAGCTGATGACCACGGCTTCGGGGGTGTCGTCGATGAGGATGCTGACGCCCGTCACGGCCTCGATGGTGCGGATATTGCGTCCTTCACGGCCGATGATGCGGCCCTTCATTTCGTCGTTGGGCAGGGGGATCGTGGCGGTGGTCCGCTCGTAGGTGCAGTCCGAAGCGTAGCGCTGGATGGCGTAGGTGAGGATCCGGCGGGCCTCCTTTTCGCTGCGTTCCCTGGCTTCCTCGAGGTTGTTCCGGACGAGGATCCCGGCCTCGTTGCGGATCTCGTTCTGGAGTTTTTCGAGGAGCACCTCCTTGGCCTGGTCGCGGCTGAAGCCGGAGATCCGTTCCAGTTCATCGACCTGGGAAGCGATGCACTTCGAAAGTTCGGCCTCCTTGCCGTTCAGCCGTTCGCGGAGCGCTTCGATCTCGCGTTCCTGCCGTTCCACGCCCTTGAGTTTCTCGTCGAGGGCGTCGGCCCGGCGGTCGAGGGTCTCCTCTCTCTGGGCGAGACGCTTTTCGTTCTGCTGCTGTTCGCGGCGGCGCTCCCGGATCTCCTGTTCGCACTCCTCGTGCATCTTGATGACCTCGGATTTGGCCGACACCCGGGCGTCCCGGATGAGATGTTCCGCGTCGCGTTCCGCGTCTTTGCGGATCTTTTCCGCCCCCTTCTGGGCGGAGTCTTTCTGGAGTTTCTGGATGTAGCCGTTGATGACGAACGCCAACGCCACACCGATCGCGCAGAAGATGCACGCAACCGCGATCAACTGCCACAATGAGCCTTGCATTTTTGACCTCTTTCTGCGCCCCGTTCCTGGTATCGGCTCCGGGGAGCTTTCAACATGACCATGTTTTGTTCTCGGTCACGACGGCCCCCATCCGGCAATCATGACCGGCGCACGGAAGAAAGGGTGCGATCTGGCAGGAATAGACCACCGCCACGGGGGCCTTTTTCACGCCGGCGAGCAGCCGGTCGTAATAGCCGCCGCCGCGACCCAGCCGGATCCCCTCCGGGGTGCAGGCGACGGCGGGCACCACGAAAAGCACCTCCTCCCGGAGCAGGTCCGCGGGCGCAGCCGGAAGGTCCGGCCGCGGCTCGGGGATCCCGTATTTCCCCGGCAGAAGATCCCTTTTCGGATCGGTGATCTCCACCATCTCGTAACTCTCGAGCTCCGCCGAAAAGCGGGGCAGGAACGTGCGCTTTTCCAAAAACAGCTCGCTCAAGTCGGGTTCCGCGCCCCATGCGACGAAGAACGCGGCGCAGACCGTTTCACGGTAGGCCGGCAGTTCCCGCAGCCGGGCGCGGATCTCGGGGTCGTTTCTGCGTCTCCATTCGGGAGAAAGTTCCTTCCGCTTGGAGCCGTAGAGACGGCGCAACCGGGATTTTTCCTCATCGGCTTGCTGTTCCACGAAAAACCTCTTCTCCGGCGCCGCCTCGGGCTCCCTCTTCCGGGAGCCGTTCCCGGAAACAAAGAGGGAGTCTCCGGCGAAGCCGGTTCCCCGGATATAATATAACACCATTTCGGCGGGATTGAAAGTTCGGAAACGTTTTTTTTCTCGTTTTTTTCCGTTTTTTCCGAAAAAAAGGGCGGAGAGGGGGGATTTTCCGGTCCGGAAGAGCCCGGTCCTCCCGGCCCGGAGGGGGGCTGGAGCGTGGGGAGCTGGGGGCATTTCGGGAAAAATTTTCGGAAAATTTTCAAAACACGGCTTGAAAACGCGGGGATCGAGGGGTATATTATGGAACGCGGCACGAGACCGCGATGCTGATGAGAAAAGAAAGAAGTGCCGTCGTGGCGGAATGGCAGACGCGCTAGGTTCAGGTCCTAGTTCCTTCACCGGAGTGGGGGTTCAACTCCCCCCGACGGCACCAATTTTTTGCGGGTATGGCATAACGGTCGTGCACCAGCCTTCCAAGCTGGTTATAGGGGTTCGACTCCCCTTACCCGCTCCAGAGCTTATCTGGTGGGATTCCCGAGCGGCCAAAGGGGGCAGACTGTAAATCTGCTAGCACAGCTTTCGATGGTTCGAATCCATCTCCCACCACCATTTTGATTTAACCGTCCTCAAGGGCGGTTTTTTTGTGGCTTGAAAAACGGATTTTGAGCTCAAAACACCCTCGATCACCTGTTTCCCGATGTGTTACGTAAAAACACAAGTGGGGCGGTTTGGGTCACTTTTTGGGCCTCTTCGACGATTTGTGACATAACCTCATATCTCCTTTGAGCTTGAAATTTCAGGGAGCTGGTAGATTTTCAGAACGAAATACTCACGGTCCCGGAAGCCGTAGGCCTGCTTTATCAGCCATCGGATCTTGTTGTTGAATCCTTCCATCTTGGCATTGGTAATGTGCCGAAAAGTCCAAT
>Ga0208297_1000384_pt1 | contig 96476 bp, 72 predicted proteins | sample LMS_cellobiose_e_FD_187367 | JGI IMG/M metagenome (GOLD analysis project Ga0208297, IMG submission 187367) | Rumen-fistulated moose microbial communities from Alaska, USA - LMS_cellobiose_enrichment (SPAdes) (version 2) | ecosystem: Host-associated > Mammals > Digestive system > Stomach > Rumen... | reverse complement strand
TGAATCCTTCCATTCCGTCCTAAAGAAGGAAGAGATCAATCATCATAAATACAGTGATTTCAATGCTGCCCGCAAGGTCGTATTTGAATATATTGAATCCTGGTACAATAGAAAAAGGATTCATGGTGCCATTAATTATTTGACTCCGCAGGCTGCTCATGAGGCTGCCTAAGCGGCATCAAAAGTTAAACTTTTTGTGTCTACATTATTGACACAAGTCCACAACTTAAATAAGTTGAATTATAGTATCTTTTCTTACTCTGGTATCATTACTTTTATATACAATCAGACCGGAAAAAGATAAACTATAATTCAACTTATATATTATGCTATATTTAAAGATTTCATTTATGTTTATATATCTTTATTTTATATTGGCATCCATCACATGTAGACCTGCCTGTAAAGGAGTTTGATTATGTTTACTTTAAAGGATATTCTGAATTACCGCTGCCCGAGATGGAAAGAATGGCCTGCCATTGAATTATATATGGATCAGGTTATCAGCCTTTTAGAGGAGAATGTTTCCTTATTCTATGAAGATTCTTCCGTTAAACCCGTTACATCGACCATGATAAACAACTATGTGAAACAGAAAATTATCGTTCCTTCAAAAAATAAAAAATACCAAAGAGAACATCTGGCTTATCTTTATGTGCTCTTTTTGTTAAAGCCGGTGTTAACCCTGACAGATATCAGCCGCAGCATTTCATTATTACAGAATAGTGACAATTATGAAGAAGCCTATAACTTATTCTGCGATGAACTTGAAGCTGCTATTGCGATGGCCTTTGGGGATAAGGAGGAAACAATTATCCACAAACCAAATGATATCATACAGACCATGGCACTGTCCTTTTCCTATACGCTTCTTGCCAGATATTATATTTCTGCCCAGGCGATAACCTAAGGCGTATTTGAAAGAGGAACAGCTCCTGGCATAGGCAGCTTTTAAACACACCTTAAGTTGTTATCTGGTATATATATGCGGCAGCCTGTTTCCCAGTCTGCTAAGAAGTTCATTTGCAATGGTTCCTGCGCTGTCAGCAACTTCATCAGCCGGAATCATTTCATTTGTACTGCCACCCATTAGTGTTGCTATATCACCTCTCTTAATACCCTGTATTCCTGTTATGTCAATCATTAGCTGATCCATACAGATACGGCCGATTACCGGCACCTTTACCCCTTTTATAAGTACCTGTCCCTTACCCTCTGAAAGTTCTCTGGGATAACCATCCCCATAACCTATTGATAATATTCCAATGGTCCTATCCTCCGATGCCTGATAAACTCTTCCATATCCAACACTTTCACCTGCCGGTATATTTCTTATGAGCACCAGTCTGGACTGCAGGCTCAATACCGGTTTTAGATCCGGCATTATTACAGTCTTGTCTTTTGCAGAACTTAAGCAGCCATACATCGCAATTCCAATCCTGGCGTAATCGCAGGGCAGCTCATTATAGTTTAATAAGCCGTAGGAGCTTTGTACATGAACCTGAACCTTTATTCCTATAGCCTTTAGCTCATCCACAAGCCGATAAAAGCTCTCTGTCTGCTTTTCCGTAAAATAAATATCTTCCAAGCTTCTGCTGTCAGCTGCGCAAAGGTGAGTAAACATGCCAGTAACATTCAGGTACTTAAATGAAAAGATTTCTCTAATTCTTTCCAAATCCTTCGATTCCATTCCAAGCCTGTGCATACCGGTATCTATTTTTATATGAACATTTACAGGTATCTTCTTACTTTCCAGTTCCATTCCGTAGGAGTAATCAACAACTGTCTGGGTAAGCCTGTATTCCTTAAGCTCTCTGGCATAGGAAACATCGGTGTAACCAAGCACCAGAATCTCTCCACGGATACCGTTTAAACGAAGTTCTATGCCTTCGTTTAAGGTGGCTACTGCAAAATTTTTGATTCCGGCATTATTTAATGAAGCTGCAGTCTCCACACTTCCGTGTCCGTAAGCATTGGCTTTCACAACTGCCATCAGTTTACAGTCACCTTTCATTATTCCCTGAAGTTCCTTTACATTATGAAGCAGATTGCTGGTATCTATGCTAAGCCATGCTCGGTTCTTCTCAAAGGTCTGCGGTTTCATCACTGAAATTGTATTGTTTATACTTAGATTCATATATTCACTCATTGCCCACTACGAGTTTCCCTGTAATATTGCCGCAAGTTTAAGGCTGGGAATGATTTAACCTGTGGCAGGGCATCCTTTCTATTTAGATTTATAATTCACTGTTGCGTTCCCTGTCGTTATTCCGTTACTGAATATCCGCTGGTATACCATATCCGTTGGCATACCATATCCACTGGCATAGTTTTATATCAGGTTGGAGATTTTAAGGGAAATCTATTCAATACATTGGTAATAATCAACCCTGCCAGAAAAGAAAAAACAGCCGTCAAAAGGAAATGAAGCAAACTGTTATAAACCGTCCATTTTTCAATCCCAACTATTTTCGATGCACCTCTTATGAGTATGATGATTAAGGGATGAATAATGTAGATGATCAGGGAGATATGACGATATCCTCGTTTTTGTGTTCCTCGCCGTTGCAGAAGCAGCGAGAATAGGAAATACATCAGCGGTACCAGCAGCAGATACATACTGTCATGCCTCATAAAGCCATTGCCTTTCAGAATTGTACCCTCAGCAGCCATTAGTACCAAAAAGGCCGCAGTAAAGATAAGAGACTTTCTGAATTCACATCGCCGTTTCTTAAGCATTGCCCCCAGTACAAAAAACACCGGGGCAAAGAATATTCCATTTCTGGTATAATCCATAACCTGAAACAGATTGTCGTATAATCCATTTAATACCGGAATCGATTTGGTTAATCCATAGTAGCTGTCACCCAATACTCCCAGAAGATAGAGAAGGAAGGTCAGCAGAAAAGCCCCTCTCAAGGACAGGTATTTCAGGGTGTAATAAGCAATAATACTTCCTAAAAAAGCTGCCGGCAGGTACCAGAGATGATACATGGTTCCATCCAGCAATACATCACGTATTATTTTACTTCCAAGATTTTTGCTGTTAAAATAACCGGAATACCAGTTAATGGGTAAATATAAAAGTATGGCTCCCATATAATAAATGGAAGTTCTTTTAAGAAAGGATATCAGCTTATTTCTTTGTATCATCTCTTCTTTATATAAGAAGAATCCAGTAACCATAAAAAAGAAAGGGACTGCCACTCTCCCAACTACTCTGGTAAGGAGAAAGTCAGCATAACCGTTGTAGGAGGTCAAAGGTGAGGTATGGATAGCAACAACCAGAATTGCTGCCACCAGCCTGAAGACATCGATATCCGGATAAGCTTTCTTTGTATCTACTAATCCATTTTTCACACTTTCTGCTCCTTCCAGAGTGTAATGATCACACTTTTTCTATTACTGCCTGAAATCTGATATATGATATCTTCACTGATAGTAACTTCCTGTTCCTTTTCCTCCAGTTTGAGGCAGCCAATCTCAAAGCTCTGCTTATTTCCATGAAAGACAAAGGGATTGACACCATAACGATGTTCCTCTATAAATTCCATATATTCCTCCAGGGAGAGGTTGTTATCCTTCATTATTCTGGAATGAGGATATCCTACATAGCGGAAATGCCAGGGTTCATGACCGATCTTTGTGACCCTTTCCTTCTCTTTCTCGTATCGCTGTATAAAACCATAATCTGCTGCTTTATCCCGAAATTTCTGAGGTGTGCCTGCATATGGAAAATCCGGGCAGAGAAAATCTATCTCTTCTGCCGTTTTTCCAAGATCAATGGCATATCCGGTCTGATGCTCGCTGCACCCCGGATATGCTACATACCTTTCCGTAAACTCCCTTCCGTTTTCCGCCAGTGAATCATTGAATATTTCCTTTTGCTCCTTATAACTACGGTATCCACTGACAGCCGTAATATCCTCTTCCCCCTTGATATCCTTTAACAGCTGACCAAGCATAGCGGCAGTCCTGCTTTCAAGTAATACTCCTTTCCCGCCGACATTTATCAGCTTTCCTGAAGTTTCACCTTTTAGGGGATGATCTCTGTTGACAAGAATAAGACTGCCTTTTTCAGTATCTGACATAGTTATCCTTTTATTATTCATACGCCCAACTCCTCTCCTATAAGCCGGTCAAGAATCTCTTCAAAAGATAAACCGATACCCTTCATCATACCCGGATACCTGCTATGTGAGGTAAAACCCGGTATGGTATTTACTTCATTGAATACAATACTGCCCTCCGTTGTTAAGAACATATCAACTCTGGCAAAGCCCTTGCATCCAAGAGTTTTGTAAATCAAAGCCGCAGCTTTTCTGATTTTCTCCCTGGTCTCATCGTTTATTCTGGCAGGCATGTGAATTACAGCGCTTTTTAAGGTATATTTTTCTGTATAATCAAAGAAACCGTCTGCCAGCTGAATCTCATCTACTTCACCAATTAACAGTTCTTCTTTTCCCATAATGGCACAGCCCACTTCAAACCCATCAATATTCTCTTCGATGAGAACTTCCGAATCGTGTTGAAATGCTGCTTCAACAGCTTCCATTAGTGCTTCTTTCCTGGTTACTTTGGTTATTCCAAAAGAGGAACCGGCCTTTACCGGCTTTACAAAGAGGGGGCAGGTTAATTCTCCCAGTGCCTTTAATAAATCCTCTTCCTTCTCTGTTTTTGTAAGGAGTATTGCTTTTGGCACTGTTATGCCTGCTTCTTTGACTAATTTGTGGGCTCTGTCCTTATCCATACAAAGTGCGGAGGCTTCCGTGCCACAGCCGATCAGCGGAATACCTGCAAGTTCAATCAGTCCCTGCACTGTGCCGTCTTCCCCGTTCTTTCCATGAAGCACCGGAAAGACTCCGTGAAGTGTGGTTGTTTTCATACCCTTTTTGCCGAATTCTATCATTCCCTTAACTCTTCTATCCGGTGATATTAAAGCAGGACTTAAGAATTCTGTATTCTTTCTCCAGTTATCCGTCTGAATATCTTCTAAAGGTCCATTATATCGGTACCATTCTCCCTCTCTTGTAATCCCAAGACGTAGGATATTGTATTTATCACTATTCTCTAATACCGAAAGAATGGAATATGCCGATTGAAGTGATACCTCATATTCGGTAGAATTACCTCCAAATAAAACTGCTATATTTTTTCTGAACTTTGTTATTTTTTTCATCCTTAGCTCCCATCTGCATGCTTTTACATGCTTACTAATCTAGAAAAGTAAAAGTGTTTACTTTCACTTTTCTCCTTATTATCAGCGGTTATTATTGTTTTGCTTTATACTGACACCCGCAATAAAAAAAGCTATCCGCTTGTCTGATAACATCTTATCAGAACAGCGGACAGCTTTTTTTCGTTTTCTATATGAACTTTCCTACTTTTTTATACGGAATTTCTTACAATTTTCTTACATTGATTTCTTATAGCATTGCCGGCATGGTTATTTCAAAAGTAATGACTTCATCTTTACTGGCGGCAGTTATCTTTCCCTGATGCAGTTCTACGATTTCTTTTGCAATGGCCAGTCCTAAGCCTGCACCACCGGTTTTTGATTGTCTGGAGGTATCCAGTCGATAGAATTGCTCAAATATCCGGCTCAGCTTCTCCTCCGGTATTGTATTTCCATGATTGATGAATATAAAGTGTATATCGTTCCCTTTCTGTTTCACCGCAATTATTATGGTATCTTCTTCAAAACTGTAATTAATGGCATTTCGCAGTAAATTATCAAATACCCTCTGCATTTTACCTACATCACAGCGGATGTAAATATCACTCTCTGCATTTAACCTGCAGTTAAGGTCTTTCTCCCTTAAGGCCGGTCCGGCTTCAAATACAATTTGCTCCAGCATTCTGGTAATATTGACCCGGCTTAATTCCAGTGTCAGATTAGTCAGATTAAAGCGGGTGATATCAAAGAACTCATTTATAAGCTCTTCCAATCTTTCTGCTTTACTTAAGGATATGGCGAGATATTTTTCTTTCAGGACTTCTGATATTTCCTTCTCATCCCTAAGCAGCGTCAGATAACCGATAACTGAGGTTAGAGGAGTCTTCAGGTCATGGGCCAGGTATACTACCAGATCATTTTTCCTCTGCTCTGCATCCCTTGCTGCTCGTTCATTCTTCCTGTACTCTAATTTACTCTGGTTCAGGCGGTTTTCAAGCTCTTTTAACTCCTCCGGAAGGTTTATAAGCTCCTCCGAAGGACTGTATATCTGACTGGCAGCTTCTGTAACTTTCTCCAGATACCCCAGAGTCTTAAACCAGAAAAAGAGAAAGATTATTATGGCGCCAATACCCCAGAGAGTACCCAAAAACAGCACATCTCTTCTGTTAATGGCCGAAAATAACCGGTACAACAGGTCATCTGAATACCAGGTCATGCTGCGCAGGATTTCACTGATAAGAACAAAGGAGCCCAGCAATAAAAAGGTATAAACCATCAGCCATATGATAAATCTGGTAAAGATATAAGCAGTCAGTTTCCTTTTGATATCAAATTTCTTATTCAATCTTATACCCCACTCCCCAAACAGTTTTAATAAACTTTGGATTCTTCGGATTCTCCTGCATCTTTTCCCTGAGTCTTCCGATATGAGCCATTACTGTATTATTATTGTCCAGGAATTTTTCTTTCCATACATTCTCAAAGAGTTCTTCAGAGGAAACCACCTTTCCTTTGCGTTCACACAAATACCAGAGAATGGAGAATTCGATTGGCGTCAGAGCCAGCTCCCTTCCGAACAACGAGCACTCATGATTGTCTTTATTAATGGTAAGCCCTCTTATATCAATAACCGTGCTCTCCTGCTCTTCTGCATTGTTATACCTCATATATCTTCGGAGCTGGGTCTTAACCCTTGCCACCACTTCCAGTGGGTTAAATGGTTTGGTAATATAATCATCCGCTCCCAGGGTTAATCCCATAATCTTATCCATATCTTCCACTTTTGCCGTCAGCATAATTACAGGGAAGAAATATTTCTCCCGGATCTTCTGGCAGATACGAAAACCGTCAATATCCGGAAGCATTACATCCAATACCGCAAGACTTAACTTATTTGAAGCTACACATTCCAGTGCTTCTCTCCCGGTGTAATATTTATATACATGAAAGCCTTCATTCTGAAGATAGAACTCCAGCAAATCGGCAATTTCTTTTTCATCATCTACTATTAGAATTGACTCTCCCATTCCTGTCCTCGCATTTCATAACATATTTCCGTCGTATTGCTGGTTCCTTGCAATGCCGTTTAGATATTTCCCGGTGCCACCTTGTGAAAATACGCACCTAGTAGCATAATATACCAAAATCAGAAAGTGTTCAAGGTGTCATGCACAACAAAGAATAAAATTGCTCAGCAAAAACAAAGAATAAATTCGGCTGTATAATTTTACCACGCTTTTTAATCTTTTTCTTTTGCTCTCTAACATAATCCGGTTCATAGCTCTATTGAAATCGGACAATTTAATCCTACTGCGAAATTAGCCTTAATTTTGTGTATCGCCTTGGATAAGAAATTTAAAGATTTATTTTATTTTGAAGACTAACAACAGTTAAAATAGAACTGTTACACCAAGCTTATACAACCCTTAAAAAAATAGAGCTGTTGCATTAAAGGCATATATCATCAAGAACCCCCAAGAGTTCCGTCCTGTATTATACCTTATGCAACAGCTCTGTTTAATAACTATAACTTCTTAAATTCCACCCATTCGATATCCATGCCTTGTTTCAACTCCTGAAGTTCCAGCTTGTACATACCTTCACTCAGTTCTGCTTTTACAAGCCTCTGTTTCATCCACTGTCCGTCTGTTCCGCCAGTCTGAATAGTCGCAGCCTGACTTCCGTTTAAGAACAGACTGCAGGAAGTCTGTGCAAGCTCACTGCCAAAGGATCTTACGCTAACCATAAGCCTGTAAGTACCATTTTCCTTTACTCTTATAAGTGCCTTTGTATCAGGATGGATTGTAACAAAAGTATCCTCAGCAACATCAATTGCATTATCATCGGCTAAAGTTGAATCCGCTGCAACTACCACAGCCTCTTCATCAAAACTTTCTTCTTTATTAAACGCAGGTGCCTTTATAATGAATTTACAGATATTTTTTGCACAACGCTGTAATTCACCTCTGGTCAGGGTTCCCTGCTCAAGTGCTTCCATGGTAAGATCCTTGTAGGCATTTACTTCCGCTCCAAAGTTACTAACAACCATGTACAGATCGTTTTGAGCACTTACCATGTAATGAGTATTCTTTCTGTCCGCAGGGGTACCTGCCTGTCTTCCCTTTGCCACATCGTTCATGATAGCCCACCAGTCTGTCATTACTATTCCTTCAAAGCCCCATTCGTCTCTTAGGATTGTAGTGTTCAAATCATAATTAGATGCTGACCAGTGTCCATTCACAGGATTATAAGAAGTCATAACTCCGTTGGCTCCGCCTTCTTTCACTGCTATTTCAAAGCCCTTCAGATAGATTTCCCTTAAAGCACGCTCAGATACAACAGCATCCACTTTCGCACGGAATTTCTCCTGGTTGTTGCAGGCAAAGTGCTTTAAGGTTGCATTAGAACCACCCTTCATAATACCCTTCACCACTGCACTGGCAAATTTACCGGTAATGAGAGGGTCTTCGGAAAAATATTCAAAGTTACGTCCGTTTAAAGGACTTCTGCGGATATTCATTCCAGGTCCTAACAGCATATCTATGGAGTTACTTAACAATTCCTTGCCTTCCAGTACATACAGTTCTTCAATTAATGCGGTATCCCAGGTGGCAGCAAGCAGTGTACCGATTGGAACCTGAGTAGCCAGATAGCCGCCGTCCATACGGATACCGGAGGGTCCATCGGAAGTGCAGGCAAGAGGAATGCCATATCCTAACAGACTGTCTGTTACACCACCAAAAGCAGAAGCAGTTCCCGGTGTAGCCAGGGGATGGCACATGCCTTCTCCTCTTACCAGAGCTGCAAGGTCCTCATTGGTTAGCTGTGCAAGAAATTCACCCATGGTATTCTTTCCGTCTGCTATATCCTTTAAAGTTATTCCTTTATTGCCTGTATATCTGAATTCCTTCGGAAGATTCTTCTTGATTCTTTCTTCTAAGGAGTATGAACGTGTTGGTACCTCCTCATAAGCTATCTCATAAGTACCATTTTCCTTCTTCTTGCCCGGTTTGATTCTTTTGAATCCTTCTACCGGTGCCATAGCCTGCTGCAGGCTTTCCACCACAACCAAATCCTGCAGGATAAAGCTCTCATTTCCATCAACCGTAACCAAGGCGGTATTTCTTAGGCTGTTACCAGCATAGATACGGTACTCACCAGCTTCTAAGACATAAGAATAAGCATTTCCGGTAACACCACTGTCATCATAAGCCGCCATAACAGATACAGGCATTGTAATGGTTACAATTTCCTCTTCCTTGGGCTTTAGCAGACCGGTCTTAGCAAATGCTCCAAGGGCTCTCACAGGACGTCCAAGCTTTCCCTGGGGAGCTTCGTAATACACCTGCACTACTTCCTGCCCCGCATATTCTTCTCCGGTATTCTTAACCTTTGCCTGAAGCGTAAGATAATCCATGCCATTGATTTTACTGGTTTCGGCTTTCAGGTCAGAAATAGAAAAATCAGTATAGGATAACCCGTAGCCGAACTCATAATGTACTTTTTCAGGACAGAAGGTCTCAAAGTAACGATACCCTACATAGATATCTTCCTGATACAAATTACTGATTTCACCGCCATAATTTGTGGTAGAGGGATAATCTTCTATGGAGTATGCAATCGTATCTGTCAGCTTACCGCTGGGAACTACATCACCTGCAAGAACATCAGCTATTGCGTTACCGCCTTCCATACCACCCTGCCAGGAATAGATAACTGACTTAATGGGATGCTTATAATCCTTCTGGTCAAGCCAGTTCATATCAATAATATTCGATACATTTAATACCACTGAAACCTCTTCAAAATGCTCGGTTACAGCCTTTAACATCGCCTTTTCATCATTCGTCAGTTCATAACTGCCAGGTGCGGCGGCATTATCTTTATCCTCTCCGGCAGTACGACCGATTACGATAAGGGCTTTATCGGATACTTTCCTGGCTTGAGCCACCAACTCACTGGAAAGAGGCATTTCTGTCTGATTCCAGGGTTCTCCTGCCCAAACACCTCCGCCGTTGTCAAAAGGGTTACTCTTAATCCAGTTCTCATAAACTGCTGCCAGTTCTTCATTTATATGAATATGTTTTTTACTTCTCAGCCCGTCAAGGAGATTGGTGGTATAAGCCACATTTACACTGCCTCCTGACCCTGTTCCGCTTCTGTAGTAGTTTTTCTGAATTCTTCCGAATACAGATACCCTCTCACCAGTCTTTAATGGGAGTACTTTTTCTTCATTCTTGATAAGAACGGCTCCTGCTCCTGCTGCCTTCCTGCTAAATTCTGCAAATCCTTCCAAAGGGATTCCGGTCTTCTTCTGACTCATTCGTATTCCTCCTGCTGTAGTAACAATCGTCATTTTATATTTTGAATTTTGACACATTAGATTTCACTGCTCTAAAACCCATTGTATGCTGCTTCTGCTTCTGCTTCTGCTTACAGATTTTGCACCGCCACAAATCAGAGTGTAAATTATTTTTTAATATTCACACCAACTTAAGCAAATCCATCGTGTCCTTCTTTCAGACTCAACGTTTATAATAATTTATCAGTCAAACTAATGTCAATATAAGAATTATAAAATTGTATAAAATGCAGTTTTTTGTCGTTCCTTCTTCATAAGAAAAGAGCGCTCTTATAAAAGCAAAAGAGCACCCTATTCAAACATGCATCTGTTATCTTAATTCTCTATAAGTAACTTTTGATTTTCATTATATTAAATTTCCGGAATAGCTAGCCATTTTAACCAAAGGACAAAAATTTAAATTAATGAAGTACAACACTTACCGGATAATGATCCGATAAATAGACCCCTTCCACACAGTCAGTCCATCTGACCGCTTCCTTACAGCCAAAAGCTTTATCCGCAATAATATAATCTATCTTTTCTTCGTCTTTTATTCTGCCATAATCATGAAAAGTACCGTCCAGACTCTCCGTACAATCATAGAGATTGTCATAATTCTTTAATACAGCCAGCTCTTCTGAATCCGGAAGAGCATTAAAGTCTCCGGTCAGAATGAAAGGGATATTGCCAAGATAATCTGCTTTGATTATTTTCTCCATAATAAGGCTCAATCCCTGCTTTCTGGCATCACTGCCAATATGATCCAGGTGAGTATTATACACCCTGAATACTTTAGAGGTTTTGATTTCCTGCAGGTATAATACAGTACAGGTTCTTGGACACTCACTCTGGTTTAAGTAGCGGCTGCCAGGAACCTCCGGTGTATCCGATAACCAGAAGACTTCCATCTTCACCATATTAAACAGCTCCTTATGATAAGCAATACAGGTCTGTTCATTTTCAAGCCTACTGTCTCTGCCGCAGCCAATTACATAATAATCTGTCAGATTGCTTTTTAACCATTCAGCCACATGAGGAAGTACCTCCTGAAAGCAGAGTATGTCCGGCTGTTCTTCTTTAATTTTCTTCTCTATGAGATCTTTACGGTTCACAAAATTATTGTTACCATCCTGACCATAATCACAACGTATATTAAATGTTACTATCTGCATTCTCACACCTCTTTTATTATCTTGTCGAATTCCTGTTATATTGATTTAAATGTCAAGATTATTTCATAAAGAGTCAGGCAAAGTACACAAAGCAGGAAAGCAAATGCGCCTATGGAAAGGTATTAGAAGTCCTTTTCTCTGAATATTTTGCGCTATATGATAAAACAGATTGTCTGAGCGAAGCGAGTTATCTGTTTTATCATATGCCCAGCGCAAAGTATTCAGAGAATTAGGACTTCTTATACCTTGGAATTGAAGCATTGGTTTTCCTGCTTTGAGTACTTTGCCGTCCCCTTGCCAAAAACCACCTTACCCCCAAATCATTTATGCACTACAATACATGACCCTCTTTTTAATAACGAAGAGTCAAATACCATATGCTTTGTCTCACCGCCCTGAAGCATATCAAAAAGCACCTCAACACTGGATAATGCCATCTGTTCCGCCGGCTGTGATACCGTATCGATAGAAGGATGATAGAATTCAGCCTCCTCGATACCATCAAAACCAATAATGGAAATGTTCTCCGGTATCTTCAACCCGCTGGTCAGTATTGCTTTAGAAGCACCGATAGCAACGATATCAGCAAATGCAAAAACGGCTGTCATATCTTTATTCTGTGCCAAGAGCTGTTTCATCATTTTAAATCCGAAATCATAACCTGAAAGGGATGAAAATTCCGATGCCACCAAGGAGGAGTCAAAAGGAATATTATATTGTTCCAATGCCCTTAGATAACCCTTAAAACGCAAAGAGTTCGGTGTCATTTCATCACCGGGGGCATTCATGATAAAACCAATTCTCCTGTGTCCTAAGGAAATAAGGTATTCCACTGCCTTAAAGGCCTCCAGTTCATCATTGATACGAACACTGGAATAACTTTCAAGGGGAATTTCCTCTCCTGCAGAAACAGTCAGAAAAACACAGGGAATCTTAAGAGCTTTGAACTTCGCTTCCGTATAACTGAAGGAACCTCCCATTATTATTACACCCTGTAGATTTCTGTCTTTTGTTTCAGAAATTGCAATATCAAGCTCATTTTGGAGTCTTGTTACATTTTGGATGATCAGCTGATAGCCACGTAAGGAAACTTTCTGTTCAATCACATTAATCATTTTCTGAAAAAAAGGATTGGTGATGGATTTTACCAGAAGAGCAATACTTTTTGACTGATTGGACTTTAAGTTTCTTGCACTGTTATTGGGAACATAATTATACTCCCGTACTACTGCCATGACTTTTTCCCTGGTCTTTGGACTTACCGGTCCTGAATTATTTATAACCCTTGATACTGTTGTTATTCCTACCCCTGAAAGCTTGGCAATTTCTTTAATCGTTACTTCCATAATCCTCATCCCATTTTTTATTATTTATAAATCCTAAATTAAATTAACCTAATGTCCACAAATTTTTACATAATTACTAATTATACACAATATTAAAAGCTTTGTCATTAAAAGAATCTATAACTACTAATTAGATAACAGAAAATTGGCAGGAAGAGCATCCCTGCCTTTTTTCCAGCTATTAACTTTTACTAAGCTTAAGACATCTTACTTAGATGCATTGTAAGCAGACCACTGCTTGTTTACTTCATCCAGAACAGTATCAATTCCAGCAGCTTTTAGCTGTTTCCTGTACTCAGCAACTGCTTCTTTCGGGTCTTGTGAAGTCTTGCCTAAAAGAATCTGGATACCAAGCTGAGAATCAAGAGTGGAAATAATAGATAACTCTGTTGTTATAGGTGTGCTGTCAAAACTAAATCCTACAAACGGATCATCAATTGCAACTTTTGACCATTCATCATTTAATGTATAACGACGTGGATCTTCAGTAGCCTGAGGAATATTTAAAGCATCTGTACGGAATGCCCATGCAGCAAATCCGCCACCGTTTTTAGTAGCATCAAAACCTTCTGGCTGAGTAATCTTACCATCTTTTAAAACATACTGGCTACCTTCAATACCATACTGGAATAAATCATAGCACTCTTTATCTGTCATTAATTTTTCAATTACCAGTAACGCTCTTTCAGGATACTTGGAGTTCTTGCTGATTGCTGTAGCAGCACCAACACCGGTAGCCTTTACAATCTTTCCATTTTCTTCGGGGAAGCTGTAGAATTCAGAGTCTACACCTGGTAATTTTGTTAACTGATTTCCGTAATTACCAGTCCAGTCAGGCTGATGACTGATGTAACCTGCGGACAAACCGTTGTAGAAGTTATCCTTGTCATCCTGTGATGCGGATAAAATATCCTTTGACCAGTAACCTTTCTTAGCCCACTCATTCATCTTAACTGCAAATGCTTCAAATTCATCTGTAAATGCCGGGTGAATAATCTTGCTGGTATCCGCTTTATCAGCTACTAAGTATAATCCTGAGGTAGGAATTCCTGGTGCATTAAGCCATCCTCCGGTAGTTGCAATAAACATTCTGTATAGATCATTAGCTAAGTTTGAACTTCCGTTTAAAGGAGTCCAGCCATCAGCTACTGCAGCGTCCATGTATTTCTCCATATCTGCAATGGAGCTGATAGAAGTAACACCATACTTATCCATTAGATCTTTACGACTTACAAAACCATATGCAGTATATTCTGAATAATTATTTGGTACGGCATAGATTTTTCCGTCAACCTTTACATTATTCCATTTATCTGCCAACTCTTCGTTTAAGGCAGGTGTGTATTTAGAAACCAGGTCTGTAATATCATAGAGCGCATCCTGCTTAACAAGTGTAGAATAAGGAACGTTAGCAGTGGAAGATACATAAGCCATATCAAACTGCTCTCCTGATGACCACAATAAGGGGTATTTTGTTGCGATATCGCCCCAGTCGATATACTTAACTTCGATGGTGGTATTGATGCTTGCTTTTAATTTTTCATTTAACTTAGCAAGTATTTCCTTATTAGCAACACCTTCGCCGCCCCATAAGTAAAGAACAAGATTCACTTCTTTTGAGGTATCCACGGTTCCGTTATCTGTTGTTTCTGCCCCATTGTTTTCTGTAGTACCGGAATTGTTGTTGTTGCTATTGTTGTTCTTACCGCAACCTGCAAGCATTCCAATTGACAAAACTACCACTAATAACATTGCAATAATTTTCTTCATGTTATTTCCTCCTAATATTTTTTTAAATATATAATAAGCTACCAAAGCAGCATATTATCAAAAATATATCCTTCTTGAATTACCCTTTAACAGCACCTATGGTCAGGCCGCTTACAAAATATTTTTGGACAAATGGGTATACCAAAATTATTGGCCCTATTGCTGCTACTGCTGTTGCCATCTTAATAGATTCCGACGGCAGATCTGCGGTGTTAATGCTTAATCCCTGCTGAACAAGGAGCTGAACATTAGCCTGGCTGACTATCTTTTGTAAGAAGTACTGCAAAGGATACTTATTGGTAGACTGTATATAAAGCATGGCATTGTACCATTCATTCCAGTAACCAAGTGTTAAGAATAATCCGATAGTTGCCAGGGAAGGTTTTGATAAAGGCATAAATATCTTCCAGTAAATCCTGAAATCTCCGGCACCGTCAATGGCTGCTGATTCATAGAGGGAATCCGGAATTGACTTCATAAAATTTCTCATAAGAAAAATTGACCAAGGACCCATAAGCCCAGGTAATATCATAGACCAGATATTATCCTTTAATCCAAGTCCATTTACCATCAATATATAACTTGGGATCAAACCTCCGCTGAATAGTGTTGTAAAGTAAATAAAGAATGAAATCTGATTACGGTATTTAAAATCATTTCTGCATAATACATAACCTGCCATGGACATTAGTAATAATCCAAGTGATGTTCCAACTACTGCAAGAGTAATAGTCGTCTTATAAGCATTCAGAAGGTTTGTTATATTACCGCCTAAAAATTCATAGGCGCTGAAACTGATATTCTTTGGTATTAATTTGTAACCTTCCGTCAGTATTTCTTTTTCACTCATAAAGGATGAGGATATTAACAAGAGAAAAGGAAACAGGCATATTAAGGCAAAAACTGTGACCAATATATAAAAGACTGCTTTCATTACTTTTTCGTCTCTACCCATTGGTTTTCTATTTGTTATCTTTTTCGAATCACTCATTTGACACCTCCTAAAACAACGCGCTGTCTGGCTCTATTTTCTTAACGACAGCATTTACCAACAGTACGAGTATCAATCCGAAAATTGACTGGTAGAAACCAACTGCTGCACCCTGGGAGAAATTAAACTGACCTACCAGGCTTCGGAATACGAATGTATCAATAATATCTGTTTGTGGGAATAATACTGAATTATTACCAATCAGGTTATAGAACAAATCAAAGGAACCCTTTAATATACCACCTAAACCGAATAGGAAGAGCAATATAACTGTAGCCTTTAATAACGGTATGGTGATATAACGAATCTTCTGCATAGGGGAAGCACCATCAAGGGCGGCAGCTTCATAAATATCTGCACTGATACCGGTAATTGTCGCCAGGTATATTATCATACCGTAGCCTGTTTGATTCCAAACCTTGAAAAATACAATAATGTATTTCCAGATTCCCTGGTCGGAATAAAAATCATGTTTCTCAAGTCCTATATTCATCAATAATGTGTTTATAAAACCATGATCATAATTAAATAAGTTATATGCAAAAAAGCCTACAATAACCATGGATATAAAATATGGCAACAGAATAACAGACTGTGATATCTTTTTAAACCATTTGTTTCCAAGTTCAGATATCATAATAGCAAAGGCAACTTGGAACAGGTTGCAAAAAGCCAGAAACGCAAGGTTATACACTAAAGTGTTTTTTGTGATTCGCCACAAATCACCTGTCTTTGCCAGAAATTCAAAATTCTTTAACCCGACAAAATCGCTGCCGAAGATTCCCTTACCTATACTGTAGTCAACAAATGCGATATACGCACCCGGCATAGGTATGTAGGCAAAAATAATAAAGTACACAATAACCGGTAAAATCATTAAGAACAAAATGCGCTTACGCCTTAATTCGCGAAAGAAGTTCTTAAAATGGATTGTTAATTTTCCCATATAAAATCCACCCTTCAATTCTTTTTTTAGATATACTTACTATTGTAACCATTTAATCAATGAAAATTACTCCACTCTTTGTGGTATTCTTTCATGGAATCGTTTCCATTAACAAGTCAAATTGTAATTTATGTGAAAATTATAATATTACATTCGGTCTTTGTCAATATATTTTGCATTATTATTTTTATAAAATATTTTAGTTTTTATAAGTTATTGTTTATACTTTTCCTGTTTCTTCATTATAATGTCTAAAAATATGCACAAATAAAATTATAGAATTATCGACTTTCCATTGACAATTATACATGTCAACGATATAATATTTTCAACAATCCATTATTTATGGTAACGTTTTCACTTTCAGTAACAACAGCTGTTTTTGCTGGAAATTGATCATAATAAATGCAGTAATTGCTTAAGTAGAAAGGACCTGACTCTATGAAGTTATTTGAAAAACTATATGTGTTTCAAAAGGGTAAAACAACCTATCGTTTTCTGCCCACCGGTGATATCTTTGATTTCACCCATCAGGGCACTATGTTAAATGAGTTTCGCGGAAATGCGAAAGACGGCTCACCAAACAACATATATTTGAGAGTCTATAAAGATAATACTATCAGCGCATACCCTCTTTTAGGAATCCGCTCAAATTCTGTTCTGAAAAAAGGAGAAAACTCTCTTATCCATACAGGAACAGTGGAAGGAATCCATTACGAGGTAACTTTCCATGGGCTTGAGGGAGTTTGGTTCTGGGAAGTTAGTCTTAAAGGTGGCGGAGAGACTGTAGACTTATTATACGGCCAGGACATTGGCGTATCTTCTGTAGGCGGTGTTCTGACCAATGAACTCTATGCTGCACAGTATCTTGGACACAGCATTTATCACACAGAGAAGGGGTATACCGTATGCTCCAGACAGAATCAGGATCAGGGCGGCAAGTACCCCTATCTGCGACAGGGTTCCGTCGGTGTTCCAATCCTTCATTACGCTACTGATGGTATGCAGTTCTTTAAGACTTCCTACAAAGACAGCGATATACCGGAGGCGCTAACCGAAGATCTCCCCGATGTTAACTATCAGTTCGAATTCTCCTATACAGCTCTTCAGACAGAGAAATTTGCCTTAACAGCACCGGTTAAAACTGCTTTTTACGGACTTGCAAAGGAGAACCATCCAGAGGCCATTGAAGGTGTTGAGTTCGAAGATGAAATAGTAAATGCATATAACAGCCTTACAGCTGAGACAACAAATCCCTGCCCTGCCGTTACCATCAGACCTGAGTTTGGTACACCTTATTCCTCTCCTTCCCTCACAAAAAAAGAGATATCTTTACTCTTTCCAGAACGGGTATTAGAGGAGTATGAAGAAGACACCCTCCTTTCCTTCTTCACAAAAGATCACAGTCATATTGTAACCAAGGAGAAAGAGCTTCGTACAGAGCGTCCTCACGGAACAATATTTATGACCTGCCCTGATGTGCTAAAGGAAATCAGTAATAATAGCAATGAAATTGAAATGAATCACAACAACATGGCCAGTACAGCCTATATGTATGGTTTATTCAACGGACAGACCATCCTTGGAAATACATCCTTTCATAAGCTCATCTCTACCTCAAGAGGACTTTTGAATATTCAGAAAAACTGCGGTCAGCATTTGTATATCAAGCTGTCCGGCACTTATAGATTGTTAACTCTGCCCGCTCTCTTTGAAATGGGTATGAATTATGCGAGATGGTATTATGTTCTCTCAGGTGATATATTAAGAATTACTTCATATACAGCTGCCCATAGCCCTAATGTAGTTCTTGAGGTTTTAAGTCTTCAGAAGAAAGCTTATGATTTTATCCTGACAAACCAATTGGTATTGGGAGAAAATGAATACTCCAGAGAAGTAACCTTTGACAAGCTTAAAAACGGTTTACGTTTTAAGGATATATCGAAGGAATACCCTGAACTTCACTTTGATATGCTCTTTCAGGGTGCCAGGTGGGAAATCAGTGATGATCGTATTTTCTATAATGACGGCCTTACCAGAGATGAGAGCTTCCTGACCGTAACTTTAAAAGAGACTTCAGAATTTAATTGTATCATAAAAGGTATAACAGACGGCAACTTTACAGAGGAGATACCAGTTCTGTCTTTTGAAGAAGAAAAGGCTGCTGCTTTAGCTTATTACAGCGCTTTAAACAGAAGTTTTCATTTAACTGCTGGCAACGAAGAAATTGCTGCCCGTGTGGAAATACTGAATCAGACCGCCTGGTGGTATACCCATAATGCCATGATACACTTTGCTTCTCCACATGGTTTAGAGCAGCCTGGCGGTGCAGCCTGGGGAACCCGGGATGTCTGCCAGGGTCCAATGGAATATTTCCTTATGACACAGAACTATGAGCTTGCCGGTAAGGTACTTTTAAACATTTTCTCACATCAATATGCTTCAACTGGTGAATGGCCTCAGTGGTTTATGTTCGACCGCTATAACATCGATGCCGGTGAATGCCATGGTGATGTGGTATTCTGGCCCCTTAAGTGCATAGGTGATTACCTGGAAGCCTCCGGTAATTATGAACTGCTTCAGGAAACTATTCCTTATGCAGATGAAAAGACATCGAAGGAATCACTGCTCCTACACATAAAGAAAGCCTTTGAAGCTATTAAGGAACGTTTTATAGCTGATACCGGCCTTATCACTTATGCTGGGGGAGACTGGGATGATACCCTCCAACCGGTGGATCCCGATATGCGTGAGCATCTGGTAAGCTCCTGGACAGTGGCACTTGCCTACCAGACACTGAGACGTCTTGGCAAGTCACTTGCTGCTACTGACAAGAATTTTGCTGATAAACTAACGGAAAACGCAGATAAGATTGAGAAAGATTTCAATTCCCTGTTAATTAAAGATGAAATCATACCCGGATTTGTACGTTATGATAAGGGCGATATCAAATATATGCTCCATCCTGTGGATAACGAAACCGGTATACAATACCGGCTGCTTCCCATGACCCGCAGTATCATAGCGGAACTGGTTGCACCAGGTCAGGCTAAACATAATATGGAGCTTATAGACAGAGAACTGAAATTCCCTGACGGTGTTCACTTAATGAACCGACCTGCCAGCTACAAGGGCGGCGTCAGCAAACTCTTTAAGAGAGCGGAACAAGCTGCCAATGTAGGAAGAGAAATCAGCCTTTTATATACCCATGCTCATATTCGTTACCTGGAGGCCTGCGCAAAGCTTGGCGATGGAACTACAGCCTGGGACAGCTTATTTACAATTAATCCTGTTCTCATAAAACAATCTGTTCCTTCTGCCTGCTTAAGACAGAGCAATATGTATTTCAGCAGCTCCGACGGTATGTTTATGGATAGATATGATTTTGCCGAGAACTTCGACAAATTAAAGTCCGGTGATATCCCGGTAAAAGCAGGTTGGAGACTATATTCCAGCGGGCCAGGAATATATTTGAACCAGCTGGTATCCAATATATTAGGTATCCGCTTCCTGCCTGATGCCCTGATTCTGGACCCTGTACTGCCAGCAGCACTTAACGGCTTAAAGCTTAAGCTTGATTGCTTTGGCAAGGAGGTAACTTTCCATTACCATATAAATTCAGATAAAAATGCTGATACTAATTCTGATCGTTTAACTGTATATGCTGATGAAACCCTTATAGCAGGAGAGGAAATACCCAATCCTTACCGTAAAGGCGGAATTAAAATAGATAAGAACGCACTGGAAAAGGATTATTCCGAAATTAATATTTTTGTAAGGCTTCCTTAAATCCGAAGTACCTTATACAAGTTGAAGCAGGTTCTTTCTATCCTTCCAGCTGCAAATAGACGCTAAATGGAAGCCGGTAATTTGCAGTTGGAAGGAGCAATTACAAAATTCAACTTATATAGAAAGGAAATTCAATGAAAATCTATGCTACAAAGGAATCCAGACTGCTTCTTGCAAAAGAACTGGCTGCCGAAGGAATCGTACTATTAAAAAATGAGAATTCTCTGCTCCCTATAAAACCCGGTACTCCTGTTGCGGTATTCGGACGTGCACAGTTGGATACCCTGATTGGCGGAAGCGGCTCAGGTGCCTCTTCCTCAGAGGATACTACACTGATACTTGAAGAATTCAAAAAGGCAGGACTTAAAATTGACTTAAACCTTGAAGAATTCTACCGCAGTGCCCTGCAGGCAGAAAAGGAGAAAGCTCCTGCTCCCGAAGAAGAACGGGCAAAGTTCACCGAACTCTTAAACAGTGGTATGATATATGAGATATTCGGAAAATATAAAGCTCCTGCTGAGGAATACTCTGTTCCCTCAGAACTGATTGCTGAACTCCCCTCCAGCCACACTGCCATTTTAATACTCGGCAGAGGTTCCGGCGGCGAAGAATGTGACCGTAGAATTGATGAAGATTACTATCTCACTGCATCAGAAAAAGAATTACTGCATAAAGTTGCTTCTCATTTTAATCAGGTAGCACTGGTTTTAAACATAAACGGCTTTATTGATTTAAGCCAGCTTCAGTCTTACTCTTCTATTAACTCCATCCTTTTTCTTGGTACTGCCGGTGAACAGGGAGCTGCTGCGCTGGCAGAGGTGGTAACCGGTAAAGTGACTCCAAGCGGAAAACTTCCCTCGACTATGGCCTATTCCTATGAGGCATATCCGTCAGCGGAGCTTTTCTTCACTGATAAGGACAGAGCAGATACAATTCTGACCTATGAAGATTTTGGACTGTCGGCAATTGATAATAACAGTACCGCCTTTACAAAGAGCCCGGTTGCTATTTACAAAGAAGGAATTTATGTAGGCTACCGGTACTTTGATACCTTTAACATCCCTGTTATGTATCCCTTCGGACACGGATTATCCTATGCGGATTTTCTCATAGGGAATTTTTATGTAAGTCAGGAAGGTAATAATCTTCTGGTAAATGTTAAAGTAACCAACCAAAGTGAATACTATTCCGGCAAAGAGGTCCTTCAGCTCTATGTAAGTGCTCCCGCCCTTCTCCTTGAAAAACCTTATCAGGAGTTATTGGCATATGTTAAAACCGCTGAACTTAAACCGAAAGAATCAAGGGATTTTACCTTAAGTTTCTCCTTAAAGGAACTGGCAAACTATGATGAAGCTTCTGCTGCCTATATTATTGAGAAAGGTTCCTACTTCCTTCGGCTGGGTAACTCCTCCCGTAACACACATATTATCGGCAGGCTGCAGGTAGCAGAAACCATCGTAACTGAGCATCTCACCAACAGACTGGGACTTGCTCCTGTTAATAAGGATAAGCTTACCTTCTTAAGCAACAAAGGCATAACTCCATATTCCTATGAAGGTGAGACAGATGAAAAAGAAAAGGCTCCCTGCCTGCTTACCCTTAACCAGGCTATTTATGATAAGAATATAGCCGCCCTTCCTGAAAAGAACAGCACAAGCAAAAATTATGAAAACTCTCTGACTGCTTCAACTGCAGATATCAGTTTATCCACTGCAGAGAAATATTCACCAGATAGAAGTATATCAAGCCTTGGAAATTCCTCTTCAACTGAAGGTGCTTCTTCTGTAAAAGATGGTAAAAATACTCCTACCTTAAAGGATGTCAATGATGGTCTCCTGTCACTGGAAGCTTTCGTCAACCTTCTATCTGCAGAAGAACTGGCAGTGTTGTTAAATGGCTATGGACCCGGGCTGCCCTTTGGCGGGATGGGCGGTAAATATTCCTCTACCATTCAATATGAAGATGGTAGTGACATCGCAGTATCCACTCATCCAACAGGTTTTCCAGGTTATATTTCCCCGGCTCTTGAGAAATATGGAATTCCCTCCGTCTTTTACAAGGATGGTCCCGCAGGAGTTCAAATGACTGCCTGGCCCACAGGCATATCCATGGCCTGCACCTTTAATAACGAACTATTGCAGGAATTTGGCGCAGCCTGTGCCAGTGAAGCTTTGGAATTACAGGTTGACAGCTGGCTTGCACCAGGAATCAACCTGCAGAGAAATCCCATTGGCGGCCGTAACTTTGAATATTATTCCGAAGATCCCAGGCACACCGGCTTCTGTGGACTCTATATTACTCTGGGCGCTGAAGAAGCAGGTGTAACCACCTGTCCAAAACACTTTGCCTTAAATGAACAGGAAACTTACCGAAGAGGCAGTACGAAGAATTCCTTTGATGCCCTTGATTCCATCGTAGAGGAACGTGCAGCCAGAGAACTGTACCTAAAGCCTTTTGAAATAGTCGTAAAGAACAGCAAGGTTTCCACTATCATGACCTCCTTTAATAAAATCAATGGGGTTTTTGCTGCCGGTAATAAAGAACTCTGTGAAGGTATCTTAAGAGAAGAATGGGGTTATGAAGGTATTGTCGTAACTGACTGGGGTGATATGGACATTGTTGTGGATGGCGCAGATGCCATCGCTGCTGGAAATGATATTATTATGCCCGGAGGTCCTCCTGTTATAAGCCAGGTACTAAAAGGTTATAAAGAAGGTCGAGTTACCCTTGCAGACCTGAGAATATCAGCCGTCAGATTCCTTCACTTTGTAATGAACAGCAACAGCTGTAAGAAATACTGGGAAGAAACAAATAACTGATAATTTTCTCAAATCTTCATTTGCTTAAAGCTTTTAGTGGCTAAAGTTTATTCTGTATTGATCCACAATACTTTATAATACAAATAATTTTTAATACTGTTTAGGTAATACCCCAAGATATTTTAGTCGCTTCCTTTCAGATCAAGGTATCTAAATCATCCAGAAAAATGGCTCAGAAAGCATGTTAAATGCTTCTGGGTCATTTTTCGTGTATTCGCTTATTAATATTCTAAAGCAGGTCTGAAAATCTGTGACTCCACTTTTCCTTAATCTATCTTGCAATTTAGAAGTATGGAATTACGAAACATCCAAATTCGTGCCTTGCTCTCTCAAACGACTCCAAAAAGTGAAACAACCCGAAACTAAATCCTTCTAAAATAATTAAATTCTTCAATATTTAAAATATAAAATTTTCCAAACTCCCTTGACCGATACTGTCTATTGTGATAGCCTATCTCATAAATAGTCTATTGCAATAGACAGCCAATAAGTAAAGTGAGGTTTAAAAATTGGAAAAAGACTTGAAGTTATATGATGCCGAATACCGTTTTGCCTGTATAGTATGGGATCATGAACCCATTCAATCAGGTGAACTTGCAAAGATAACTGAACAGATATTAGGCTGGAAACGTACAACTACCTATACTGTATTAAAGAAATTATGTAACCGCAATATCCTGAAGAACGAAGGCTCGATTGTGTCTTCACTGGTCAAGCGGGAAGAAGTTGAACAATATGAAAGCCGTGAAGTAATGGAGAAGAGCTTTGGCGGCTCCTTGCCCCGGTTTATCACAGCCTTTCTTGGAAATGGCAGTCTGTCAGAGAAAGAGGCAAACGAAATCAAAGAACTCATTGACCGTTATAAGACGAAATAATTAGGGGAGGTAAAGAACTGAATGTCAATTTTTAATGAATCTCTGTTTCATATTATCCTTAATATGTCCATTACTTCTTCTGTTGTAATCTTTACAGTGCTTTTAATCCGTATTTTCTTCAAAAAGCTGCCGAAGGTATTCTCTTATGCTCTGTGGTTTTTCGTATTATTCCGGCTCTTATGTCCGGTAACCATAGAAAGCTCCGTTAGCATCTTCAACCTTTTAGCAAAAGAGAGCAATACAGCTTCCGTTATGGAGCCTGTTCCTTATAACATTGGTTATCAGGAAACCCCTGAGGTTAATCTTTATATTCCCCCTGTAACTGCTACCGTGAACCAGAGCCTGCCAGCGGCCACACCATATGCCAGCATTAATCCCATGCAGTTTCTGATGTTTCTCACTGAGCTTCTCTGGTGTATTGGTATGACTCTGATGCTGCTAACAGGAAGCTTCTCTGCGCTGCGTTTAAAGTTTATCCTGCGTACATCCTGCCGTGTAAAGGATAATATCTACACTGCTGAAGCCTTAACTTCACCTTTCGTATATGGGATTATTTCACCTAAAATATACCTGCCGGCTAACCTTTCAGAAACGGAAAAGGAATATATTATTCTTCATGAACAAACCCATATTAAGAGATTCGATCATTTTATCAAACTGCTGTGGCATATAACCTTGTGCCTTCATTGGTTTAATCCACTGGTCTGGATTTCCTTCCGGCTTATGGAACGAGATATGGAAATGAGCTGCGATGAAGCGGTTATAAAAATAATGGGCGAGGAAATCAAAGCAGCTTATTCAACATCTCTTTTTCAAATGAGCTGCAGAAAAAAATCCTTTAAGACTTATTTTATCACTCCTTTAGCTTTTGGTGAGACCGGTTTGAAAACAAGAGTAAAAAATATATTATCTTATAAACGGCCTGTTCTCTGGATTACTTCCGTTTCAGTTACAATTATATTACTGATTGCTGTTACTCTGCTTACAGATCCAAAACATGATACCAAAACAGACATCAATAAAAACACAAAAGAACAATCAGATTATAGTCAGGATATCTCTGAGGTTACTGCAGTAACTGCTGAAAAAAACAAGCAGGATTCAATTACTACGGACAACATTGATAGAACCACCTATAAAATAACTTCTTTCAATAGATTAGAAGGTGCTCCTCCAGTAGAGGTTACAATTGTATTAATCTCTGACGAAACAATAGATTATTTAAACAGGCTAACCTTACAGCTATCTGCTAGTTCCTATTACAGTCCAGGAACTGACCCGGAACTATTGGACCGTTATTATCGAATAACTGCAACCTCAGAGGATTCTTCTACGGACTATTACTTTTTTTCAAAGGAAGGCAATGCTTATATACAAATAGGAAAATCAGGCAATCAGATTCCACTCACCCTAAAGGACTATATGATTCTTTCCTATCTGTTGCAGCCAAATTTAAATACAGCGCAAGTGGTGGAGGATAATTTAGAAATTATGCTTTCTACACCCCTACCCTATAGTAACACTGCCTTAGTCGTGCAAAAGATTATTGATAAATATCCTTTGGAATATGAGAACATCTTAAAATACGGCGACGCAGCTCTTTCTTATATGCTGACCTGCTTCCAAAAGGGTGAGGGTGATACTATAAAAGGTGAACTTATGATGCACTTAAGCAACGAAATCCTCGGAGACAGATCAAATTCCGCTACTGCCAGTCTTACACCAACGGAGTGGTTCCGTACACTTAAGATTATGCCTGCAACCGCACTTCCAAATTATACTTACGAAGGAGAAGATCCAATTCTAAAGCTTGTATACGAATCGGAAACAGAAATGCATAAAAACAAGGAGTTAGGTTTTCTCATCCTTGCTCCATATATTTGGGATTACTATTCGGAAGGTACCAGAATTAAGGTCTTTGCAACCATATACTATTCCTATTACAATCTTTATGGTTTAAATCTATCCGCCAACAGCAGTAGTATAATTCCGGTTGCTATCACTTACCGTAAGGATACTGATGGCAATTATTATCAGGAAAATTATAGTGAAGCTGCAGATGGAAGTTACTTTAATACGTCCATCAGAGATTTCTGCACAACCCCCGAATCCAATAAGGAGATACCAGGGTTAGCCGATAAGATTATTAACAACTATAGCAATAATACTGAATTACAAAAGATTATGGAAGCCAATTTAAAAGAGCATCTTAAGAAATATGGCTTAGAAGATGTAACTATGAAGCAATAAGAAGGAAAGAAAGGCAATTAGATTCAATTTTTGAGTATTACAAGCTAGTACTACCTTGTATAAAGATCACTTAATTCTGCACCTGTTATTTCCGCTGGTATTGCGTTGTCGTCAATCAGCGTTGGAACTGGAGCCGCTACGCTTCATTCCTTCGCCTTGGCTCATCGAAAATATCAAGCGCGGATATTAAGCTGGATTTATGCAAGGCAGTACTTGTTATTTACATAAGGAAACCAGAAATACTAATCCTCCATTGCTATTGCTTCTATGCGATGTACCAGCATATCAATAGCTATATCATTAAGACCGCCTCTGGGGATGATTATATCCGCATACTTTTTATAAGGTTCTACGAAAAGTTCATGCATGGGCTTCACTGTTTCTGTATACTGTGTTATTACAGAATCCAGGTCTCTTCCTCTCTCATTTACATCCCGCTTGATTCTTCGAATCAGTCTTTCATCCGCATCGGTATCCACAAATACCTTTATGTCCATCAATTCTCTTAATTTCTCATTTTCAAATATCATGAAACCATCGAGTATAATAACTTTTGCCGGATTAACTCTCTCTGTTTCCTTTAAACGGGTATTCTCAATATAGGAATAAACCGGTCTGTCAATCCCCTCACCCTGTTTAAGTTTCTTAATATCTTCTATTAAAAGATCTGTGTCAAAAGCATCCGGATGATCATAGTTAATCTTCGTTCTTTCCTCCGGTGACAGCTCAGAAAATGGTTTATAATAATAATCGTGGCTGAGAAGTACCACCCTATTGTCGCAAATATTCTGCAAACGGTTAACAACGGTGGTCTTTCCGGAAGCAGAACCTCCTGCAACACCGATAACAACAATGTTTTTCATTTGTTCCTCCAACTAATACATCACACAAACGTGAATAATTCCTTTTATCAGAATATAGTACTACAACCTCCTATATAAAATCAACCTTCTAAGCGGAATTTCAGTTATTTTGTGATAGCATTATTTACCTGTTTCTGAATAAAGGTAACAGCCTCCCTATAATCCTTGAGCATACGGAATCCTTCAGCAAACAAAGATTTTACAGCTTGTCAGGTACAGGCAGTTTGCTTAAAACTGAACATTGTATCAGCTTGTCAGATACAGATAGTTTAGTTTGTTTGTATCAGCTCCTCCATTTCAGAAGCAGCGAGGAACTTGTAATTACTGCAACAGAACCGACATTATGTACCAGGGCACCTAATACGGGATTCAATATTCCTGTAATTGCAAGGGCAATTGCCAGGAAATTAAGTGCCATGGAGGCTGTCAGATTAATTTTAATTGTTTTCATCATCTGCTTGGAGAGTTTTAAGAGATGGGGCAGTTCCTTTATATCATCACTGATAAATGCCATATCTGCTGCTTCAATAGCAACATCACTTCCAATCCCTCCCATAGCAATTCCTACATGGGCAGTTTTTAATGCCGGTGCATCATTGATACCATCACCAATCATGCAGACAGGTTCGCCCTTCTTTTCATAATCCTTTATAAAGGACAATTTATCTTCGGGAAGACAATTAGTATGTATTTTGGAAATTCCGGCTCTGGTTCCCATATGAACACCTGCTTTTTTTTCATCTCCGGTTAACAGTAAGGTATCTATACCTGTTTTATGGATTTTGGCTACAATGTCTGCTATCTGTGGTCTCAGGGTGTCGGATAGGGCAATCAGTCCAACTGCTTTCTCTTCTGTGGCCAGAAATATAACGGTTCCGCCATTCTCCCTGGCAGCTTCACTTTCTTTCTTTAACTTCTCCGGCACTACAATAGCATATTCTTTTAACAGGTTCTCATTACCGGCATAAACACGTTTTCCTCGACAGACAGCCGTAACTCCCATTCCTGTATACATTTTAAAGTCTTCTGTTTCTGCAGGAGCAATTTCCGAAAGATTATTATAGTGTTTAACAATGGCTTTGCCTAAGGGGTGCTCCGAACGCTGTTCCACTGCTGCTGCCATTTCCAATAAATCCTTAGCCGAAATATCCTCAATTGGCACAACTGCACTTACAGCGAGTTTACCATAAGTTATAGTACCGGTCTTATCAAAAGCTATGCACTTAACCTTCGACAGTCGTTCCAGTGCATCTCCTTCCCTGATTAAAATTCCGTACTTTGAGGCATTTCCGATGGCTGCCATAATTGCTGTGGGTGTAGCAAGTACCAGGGCACAGGGACAGAACACAACCAGTACGGTTACAGAACGAATAATCTCCCCCGTTATAAACCAGGTTATACCTGCTGATAATAATGCAATTACAACAATCCAGGTAGCAAAACGGTCAGCCACTCCTACAATTTTAGCCTTTCCGGCATCTGCAGATTCTACCAGCCGCACCAACCGCTGAAAAGAACTGTCTTCCCCTACCTTCTCTGCCTTCATGTCAAAGGAACCGAATTGATTGACGGTACCGGAGGATACCTTATCGCCTTCCTTCTTATCGACAGGAAGGGCTTCTCCTGTCATTACTGACTGGTCAATGGAAGTTTGTCCTTTCAGTATTACACCATCGACTGCTATGGTTTCCCCAGGCAGAACCCTTAATATATCACCGGCTAATACTTCTGCTGCAGGTACTACGGATTCCTTACCACCCTTTAGGAGCCTGGCAGTTGAAGGTGTCATCCTTATTAATCCTTCGATTCCGGCTCTTGCTTTTGCGACTGTACGTTCTTCCAGATAAGCACCAATAGTCATTATAAATGCAACTTCACCAGCTGCAAAGGTTTCACCTATTATAACTGATGCAACCAATGCAATAGATACCAATACATCGGCTTTGATATCGAATTCTGTTACCAACCCTGTTACCGCTTCTTTTACAATAGGTATGCCGCATAAAAGAATTGCAATCCAGGCAGCATCAACTGGGAGACTACCAATATCAAAAAAGCTGATAATAAGTCCTGGCAGGGATATCATTAGAAATAAGACTGTTCGTTTCTCCCCATCTTTAAATATGTTTAACAAGGGCTTTGCTCCTTTCCCGTTGTATACCCTTAGGGGGTATAAGTATATAAGCATTATACCCATAGGGGTATGCCCTGTCAATGATTAATTGAATTGTCTCTTTGAAATGTTTATTGCCGGGTTGTGAAATAATACAAACCCGGCAATAATATATTGTTCGTGTGTTATCTATGCTTACTTAAATTGAATCTTTCAAACAGGCATATTGGAAAGGCGGTTGTGTTTGTAGATAAAAACCGTTTCTTACCTGCCCAACCCAGTTCTGGAATATTGATTTCCAATCATTCTGAGCAAAGAAGCCTGCTATTGGATCTGACGCAGTGGAATCCCATTCAAGGATTAAAAATGGCCCGATACCAAATGACCAGATTCCATTTTGTTCTACTCCAGTTTCACGAATGAGCAGCAGGGGTAATCCATATTGATAAGCCATTGCTGGTTCTATCTGGGCGAAAGGACTGCCCTCCCAGGCAGATCCTGTCAGGGGTTGATTTAAGTTATTTATTACAAAATCTACATTTCGTTGTCTTAAATTCAAGGATACCATTCCATAGCTGGATAATATCATACGCCTGATATTAGTAAGCGGTGTCTCCGGATACTGCTCTGAAATAGGCAGTGTTCTTGGAAATAATATGGCTTCTTTGATTTGCAGGATTATACTGTCTACAAAGAGCTGCTGTACAGAATTCAGTCTGCTGGGATGGCTTAAAAACACAGGAATACGGTATAAAAGGCTGGATGCTTCTATCATTAACGCCGTTGGTTCAGTGTACTCACTATAATCAACTTCTTTTATTTTCTTTGAGTTGTCAACACTCACAGCATTCACCTCCTTTCATAATAATTTATGAAGGTGGGTGGGTGTATGTTACATATTTCGACATTTGTAAGGAGACAAGAGTTCAATGGATTAGTCTTTCGCAGGGGGACGGCAACTTGCAGAAGCCAGAAAGAACTCATGCTTCGACTCCAAGGCATAAGAAGTCCTAATTCTCTGATAATTTTTGTGCTTGACATATTATACAACAGACAACTCGCTTCGCTCAAACAGTCTGTTGTATAATATAGCACAAAATTTTCAGAGAAAAGGACTTCTAATGCCTTTCCATAGGCGCATTCGTTCTTTCTGGCTTCTGCAAGTTGCCTGTTCTCGTATGGAAGCAATGTTTTGATGCTCAAATCAGTTCTTGTTCATTAATTTGCTATAAACTTTTGATAGTCTCACCAGATAATTTACCGGAGGCTTCTCATATTGATATTTTAGTATTTTATCTAAATTATTACTTTAGGTTATCTGTTAGCTGAAAATCCTCCATACTCGTATAAGAGTAATCAGCCTTATCATAGCCTGTTGCACTTCCTACGGCAACTGCCATCGCACCGGCTGCTTTTGACACATGGATTCCAGCGTCTTGGCATCCTCTATTATGACACAATCAAAAGGTGAGAGATTTAACAATCTGGCAGCTAAAAGAAAGACCTATGGATCAGGCTTGCTGTTAGTGAAGGAATTACCATCAGCTATCGTGTCAAATCTAGTCTGTAGAAATCTAACCTAAGCCAAGATTCATTAATAAATAATATATGCAGGAACAAGATAATTCCATAAGTTATAAAAAAGCAAAAGAAATAAAATTGCCGTATTTGCAGAAGAAGCAGACGCTTTCCCTTGCAAATACGGCAATACTTATCAGGACATTCTGGAGAAGTGCTCCACAGCCTTTGAGAAGTTGGCTATGGTTTTATCCGCATCTCCGTGTTCTATTCCTTCTTTTACACAATGATTTAAATGACCTTCCAATACAATCTGCCCTACCTTGTGCAGAGCACTTTTGGCAGCATTGATCTGTATCAGGACATCTTCACAGGGTATATCTTCATCTACCATTTTATCAATAGCTTTTATCTGACCCATTATCTTATTTAAACGTCTATGCAGATTTTCGGAATCCATGCACTGTTTCATAACAACCTCTTTTCTAAATACCAAATCTATGTTGGATTGATAACCCTTATCTTTTCTGATACCTATAGGGGGTATCTAAAAGTATAGCATGGAACCCATATCCCGTCAAGAAAGCAACATAGCTGTTCTTCGTATTTACTTTATACTACTCAACTTCTGCTTTTCCATAACCATTAAAATGCAATTAAAAATACCAAAACCTAATGCTATTACTCCTAATACCTGGTATCCCTTAAAAATACTGCGATCGGCATAAAGACTAAACATCAATCCCACAAACACAGATACAATTCTTAGCATAAAGGAGAAAACTGACTCCATAGTAGCCCTTACACTACTCTTGGTACGATGCTGAATACATCCGCTTAACAGCGGTTCAACAAAACCATGCCAAATTCCTAAAAAGATTAAAGGGAGCAATACCAGATAACTTCTTAAATGGCTTATCAGAATAAAGCCTCCACCATATAAGAAAGGTATCATACAAAAGAATAAAGTATAATTTATCTTTCGTTTTAGACGCTGAACCAATAAATTACCGGGTATTGTAAAAATACTATAGAGGACCAATATCGCACCAAAATAAAGAACCGGCACATCTACTTCCTGCATTAACAGCTGCCAGAACTCATCTACATAATTCCAGCAGGCACCAAGGACTAAGCCATTCATACAATAAAGGGACAGCATACGGTTATTCTTGAGAAAAGCTCTTACTTCCTTATAGTAATCCCTAAGAGTCAGTCCATCTTTCATATCCTTCCTGGCTCCTGTTTGCACTTCTGTCAAGAATAACAGCAGAATAAAAGCTGCAAACTTACTTCCTATTGATATCTGATAGTTCAGTTCCATACCAATATTATATGCTGTGAAAGCTCCAAAAAAGGCTGCCATAACAGAGCCTGCCGTATCAATTGCTCTGAATCTGCCATAAACGGCTTCATAATTATCATGCTTACCCACTGATGAAAGAGAATCATACATAATAGCCTGAAGACTTCCACTCTCCATAGCTGTACTGATTCCCCCTAAAAATACTGCAGTAGCAAACCACCAAAAATCCTGGGCATTATATATTAATATCATTTCAATTACTGACAGAAAACCTGCCACAATTAGCAGCTTCTTTCTGCCAAACTTATCGGCAAGGAGTCCTGAGGGTAACTCAAATACAGCTACAGATATTCCATATATAATCTCCGTAGCAACCACCATAGTGATTGACATTCCTCGTTCCGCCCAGAAAAGCCTTTCAATTACATAAGCCAGTATAAACCCGTCAAAAAAGGTATAGTCATAGAGTAATACTATATTCTTTTTATACTTTAACTTCATAATAATCCTCCTAAGAATTCATTCCGAAAGTAGAAGAATTCTTAAGGAGGTGGTCGTATACCAGGTAAGCCCCAGGCTTATCTGGGAGGTCTTAATATCATCGTCGTTATTCCTTTCCCTCCAAATGGTTCAATCCAATTGGTAATTCTGCTTTGCATAAATTTTACTTAATATCAGATTAATATCAGATACTGAATTAAGTAAAATCTATGCAGGTAGTTATGTAAGGCCGTATTAAGTCAATATTATTGTTATTATCAATTATATACTAAACTCCTGTAAAATTCCATGAATTTAAAGGAGTTTAGTATATAATATACATTTTACTAGATATTTATTATATAGATACTATATAGTTGTTATTCAGCCGCTAATTTTCCGTAAATTAGCCTGTCACAATATTTTTCTTCCACCAGATAGTGGTCTTTAAGCCTGCCCTCTAATAAAAATCCATTATTAAGTAGTATCTTACCGGAACCTGTATTCTCAACTGCGACATTGGCATACAGCCTGTGAAATTTCAAATTATTAAATACAAAATCACTGATTAAGGCAACACTTCTGCTTCCATAGCCTTTACCCCATGCATCCTTTCGGAATACATATCCTATTTCGGCATTTGCTGCTTCCAGATCAATATTAAAAAGCATTACAGTTCCAATTATCTCACCCGTTTCTCTTAAATAAACGGAAGCATACAATTGGATTGATTCCAGTTCTCTCTTTATCATGGTCTCCACATGCTGATATGTCTCATCCTGACTTTTCATTAATCTCCAGCCAATATAACGTGAAACCTCCGGATCAGAAGCAAATTCATGGATAGCAGCTGCATCCGCTGTATTAAGCGCCTTAAAGCCTATTGTATCGTCTCCCAGGCTATGAAATTTTCCAGCGTTTAATCTAACCGGGTTAAATGTCTGGGTAAATTTATCAATGGCTTCCTCCACTGTTGACATGAAGAAAATGTCCTTACCATTATTGCATTCATAAATAAAATCCTTTAAGGGTTTACTGGTATAACCGGAGTAATCTCCTGTTATAGCTACCTTAATATTATAATTAATAAATTTCTGAAGAATTTCGCCTGCAAGCCGGGTACTTAAGACAAAAAAGTCTTCTGTTATGGATTCCTTGGTTATAATCAGATAATTGCTGCCGGTTTCATACCAAACAGTTGCAAGGAGATCCAATGCACTCTGGACATCCTTAATAACTATCTCCTTTTCCTGCACTAATGCTATAAGTATAGAATTTCTTCTTATTGTTGTTATCTCCATTATTCTGCTCCTTCTAAACAGTTTCATTTAGCGTCTTTATTGTTTCCAGCATGTCTTGAATAAAGTTAATACTCCCCCAGAGAAATATCTTTACGGTTCTGTCCTGTTCGTAGTATTTAACATTCAGTGTACAGCCTCTCACCTTAAAGCCTCCTCCATTCATATTAGCCAGGAGGGTATTGGATAAACGCATGAACTGCTCTTTATCCTGTTGCTGGATATCAAGTACTGCCGATACCTTTATTTGATCCTCTGTTCCTTCAGAAGGTAGTTCAAAAGATATACTATTTAAAGATTCTTCCGGCTTATCTTCTGAACTTTCACCTTGATTCATGAAAGACTCCAGATCCGCTTCTGCTATTCGCCATTGTTTTCCTACCTTAGAAGCCTTCAGTCTGCCATCAGATATAAAATTTCTAATAGTTTTATGGCTCATTTCCAATTGATCTGCAACTTGATATATTGTATAAAACTTATCTTTCAAAGAAATATTCCTTTCTATACTGTAAATATGTCCTTATAATAACAGATAGTTTACTGTTTGTCAATTTTATTTTTCCCTTTGTTTCTGTTTGTTGCCTTTTGTTTCTGTTTGTTTCTTTTTATTTCATAGTAACCTTTCATATTAATTCACTATAACCTTTTTTCACTGTATTCTTTCTTTTTATTTCAACTGAAGCCTTTCTTTTTATTTCATTGTAACCTTTCTTCTTATTTCACTGTAACCTTTCTTCTTATTTCACTGTAACCTTTTTACTTATTTCACTGTAACCTTTCTTCTTATTTCACTGTAACCTTTTTACTTATTTCACTGTAACCTTTCTTTTTAATCCTTTTTCCTTTTATAAGTCTTTTCTTTCTTTAAAAATTAAGTATAATAAGGTATTGACCTGGTCCTTTAGGGCCGGGTGTATTCTTACTTTAAGAAAAAGAAAGTGAGGATATGAACATAAAAGATCTAAGTTTAATAACCTGGAAAGAAATAAAGGATATTGATAAACAAAACAGTATTCTTTTTGTAACAATGGCTCCCATTGAAGAGCATGGTTTATGCCTCCCGTTAGCAACAGATTTAATTGAAGGAGAGCATTGGAGTAAGGATGCGATGCTAAAGCTGGAAGAGAAGGAGGGATATAAATGTTTCTATTTACCTGCATTTCCAATTGCAGCGGCATCTGTTAATGAGTTTTATGGATGCATTCATTTTTCTATGAATACAACATATGTTGTAGCCAGAGAACTGCTTGATAATCTTGTTCATATGGGATTTATGAATATTGTCCTAATAGCATCTCATGCAGACCCTGTTCATCATATTGCTGTTGAGAAAGCCGTCAGGAGAGTTAATAAGCATTATGGAATAAGAGCAATTTCACCTCTTGGGGCTTTTTTCTCATTAGAAGAATTGGGAATCAAACATCTTTCACCGAAGTTGATTTTAGAGATGGTAAAAAAATATACTAATGATTTTCATGCAGGGTGGATTGAGACATCAAGTTTGATAGCAATTAAGAAAAATTTTGTAAGAGAAGGATATAAGGAACTTCCGAGGACTTTCATTAATGACAGGGATATAATTTCAAAGAAAAAACAGTTAGCTGCTATGGGGGAATATGGTCATCTTGGTAATCCTGCGGTGGCTGATAAAGAGCTAGGCGAACTTATAAATCAGGATATTGCTGAATTTATTGTTGCAGCAGTGAAAAGTTTTGTAAAACGTGAAAACTACAAAATCTATATGCATCATTTTTTATATAGAATTCCATTTTTACATCTTGGCTTTATAAGAAAAACCAAATGGAGAAAAACAGGAAAGAAGGTGGCAAAGTAATGTATACCAGAGGGCAGCTTGCACAAATCGCTAAAGTTGGCAGAAAGGCCATAAGACTTTATGAAGCGGAAGGAATGATAACTTCTTCAAAGATAGATCCATGGAACAGTTACCATTATTATGAAGAAAATCAAATAGCAAGGCTTGAAAAAATAAAATATTATAAACAGCTTGGTTTTTCACTGGCTGATATCAAAGGGGTCTTGTGCAAAGGAATACCAGAAAATGAGATTCTTTCTGTGAAGAAGACTGAGTTGGAGCGTAATATAAAAGATATGCAGGAATTACGTAGAAGTATGGATCAGATTGATAAAATTGAATATCAGGATGATAGACAAGTAATTTCTGAAAGTTATTTTCCAGAATGTATCTGCTTATTTATCGAAGAAAATGTGGATCTCGAAATGCTTGGGACTTCCGCGGGAAAGCTTTATGAAAAAGCATCCAAATATAATCTTGAGATTGCCGGAGCACATTTTGTAAAATATGAAGGTCTTCTGACAGATGATTCTGCCTTTAAAATGATTACCTGCCTGCCAATCTTACAAACTGACGCGTGTAACGATGCTGCAGACTATATTCGAGTGGAAAAGGCGGCAAAGTGTATTCATTTAAACTTTACAGGAGGTTTTTCAAAGGCTGGAAACGCGCATATATGGCTGAAAGAGTATATGGATAAGAAGAAAACTTCCTGTACTGGAACAATGTACGAAGTATATAATCGCGATATGTCAATGGATATTTATTATGAATTAAATTTCTACAAACTGCCAACAAAGTGAATTCTTAATAGAATCTAATAAAAAGCACACATTGTTTCTAAAATATATCTAGCTAATGAATGTGCTTTTTATTTTCAAACTTTGTTAGATAAAAATATTGATATTAAGCAAATATGTAGTGTATAGTATTACCATGCTGATGGTTCGTAATAGTTTACAATTATAATGTAGAAATTATATTCTCAACGATTGAAAGGAACTATAATATGTATTGTAAAATTTTTGTAGGTGCAAATAGGATTCGATAATAATCTAAAAATGGTAATAGCTCATTATCTTGAGCTTATTTTGTTATGCGAAAAAATATAATCTACGAGGAGAAAACAATATGGAAATTAACAATAAGATCATTAAACATTGTCTAAAAAATGTTATGTTTATTAATGGTACAGCTTTTGCTGGGAAATCTACAATGGTAGCAATGCTTGCTGAAAAATATAACTTGATTCACTGTGGTGAGAATTATCACTTCATTATAACAAATGAAATTGCCACTCCTGCTGAATATCCTAATCTTTGCTATTTTGAAACTATGAAAGATTGGCAAGAGTATATTAGCAGAACTCCAGAACAATTTGCAAAATGGTATGATGATGTGGCAGATGAATTGATTGAGTTTGAAATAGCATATTTGATGAGTATTGCAAAAAACAAGAAGGTTATTGTTGATACCAATATAAGCATTGATGTATTGCGAAAAATTGCTGACTATAACCAAGTAGCTATTATGTTGTCACCACAGTCAATGTCTGTCGATAATTTTTTTGAGAGAAATGATGAAGATAAGAAATTTATTAAAGAACAAATTATGAAGGCTGATAACCCTGAAAAAACTATGGCAAATTACCTTGAGTGCATCGCAAGTGTAAATAGCCAAGAAATCTATGACAAATTTGCCAATAGTGGATTCTTTACTGTTGTTAGAAAAGATGTTGTTTCTGATACCAAATTAGAAACAATGAACTTATTGGCAAAACATTTTGGATTAGAACAATAAATTTCAAACATCTATTAAAAGCATTATATGAAATAGAGTTGGTTCTCTATCTTTCGAAATTGCGAATTTATAAGGAGGGAATATTACATCCCTCCTTTAATCATATCCATATACCAATATTATTATCTAACAGAGCTTAATTAATATAAAGAGTATAAGCACTTCAATTATAAAGTTTTGGTATAATTTTTAGTATATATACCAAAGTACCCCCCTATTCTAAAGCTTATTCGGTTTATATATTACCTATAATAAGTATCATAGTAGCTTTTTCTCATGGTAAGGAAAATAGGGAGAAACCTGTTCAAATGGAGCATAAACAGTTTCACACCTCTGATAAACCTGATGTATATTTATATTTCATTTGCTTGTTCTATATTTATAGGTTATCTTTGGATTCTTACACCCATTGAACCACTTCATTCTGAGGACGTCTGGTCTTAATACCGGGCTCCTGAGCCCTGTAACCAAAACCTGCCATCAAAGATACACCAAAATGTTCTGAATCAAGGATATTCTCTTCTTCCAAAAGCTTTTCTACTGCTTCAATGTTAAAACCCTCAATAGGACAGGAATCTATTCCTAAAAATGCTGCTGTTGTAAGCATATTAGCAAGCGCTATATATGTCTGTTTGGAAGCCCAGTCATAAGCATTGCGCTCATTCTCCAGTAGCTTAAAATCATTTTTCTGAAAATTTCCGAAGAACTCTTTCTTCTGTAATGCTATATTTTCTGGCAAGCCCTGTATCCCTGTCATTATATTCCAGATATAATCCGAATCAGAAACCACTTCTTTTCCACGACGTGCCAGAAGAATAACAAAATGGCTGGCGCCATTTAAACTGTTCTGTGCTCCCCAGGCAACAGGTAATAATTTGTTTCTTATTTCTTCCTTCTGGATTACGAGGAATTTCCAGGGTTCAAAACCAAAGGAACTGGGAGATAATCTTCCTGCTTCTAATATGGTATTAAAATCTTCCTCTGAAATAATCCTGTCTTTATCAAACTTTTTACAGGCATAACGGTTTTGGATTGCTTCCAGTATCTGCTGGTTTTTGTCACTCATTTTTATTACCTCTTTCTTTCAAATTATTTTATGAGGACACTATAACACATTCAAATACCATATTGAAGTACGCACATTTTTGATATATAATATACAACGAATATCCTTAGTATACTTTTTATACTATTGAATAAAAGAAATTAAGAAAAGAGGAGGAATGATTATGTTGCAATTCCAAACCGGGGAATGTTCTAACAGACCCTGCCCTGTAGAAACTACCTTAAATATTATTAGTGGTAAATGGAAGGGGATTATTCTTTTCCGTTTGCTGGGTGGCAAAAAAAGATTCAATGAACTTCAGAAGCTCATGACAAATGTAACTCACCGCACTCTTACACTGCAATTGCGGGAGTTAGAGAAAGACGGTATCGTAAAGAGAACGGTTTATGCAGAAGTTCCGCCAAGAGTGGAATATGAATTAACTGAGCTTGGTTTATCCATGACCCCGATTATAAAATCCATGTATGATTGGGGATTAAACTATCAAAATAACGGAATTCCTTCACCAAGCCCAGCTGACTGATCTTAATAATTTAATATGGGAAAATTACTGTAAGCAGCATCTTAAACTGTTCTTTGGCATATACGGCATGAGGTATATTGTTTGGCATAACAATAGTCTCTCCGGCTGACAGACTATATTCCTTTTCACCTATTGTTATAAGTGCTTCTCCGGTGAGGATATTAACCATTGCATCCCCGGTGGAAGCATGGGTGCTGATCTGTTCTCCTTTATCAAAGGAAAATAAGGTAACGCCTACAGATTTATTCTGTACCAGCGTACGGCTTACTACCTGTCCTGTCTGGTAAGCAACCAATTCTTCCAGTTTTAATACGTTTTCAAAATCAATGTTTTTCAAGTATTGTGCTGACATAGTTATCTCTCCTTCCGCCGCAATCTGCGGCTTAAAACTGTTAAACTTGCAGATTTCATGCTGCTGGTTTATTTTAGCTTTTTGTGTTATATAGTTTTTATAATATGTTACTTGTATCTAATTTTAATTCATAAGTTGCTTTTAATACTGTATTGTTCATTAACCTATTTTTCTGGCATTGAGATTTTGTCCGTTTGCAAGGAAGCCGTGAGAAAATTATGCTTGACTTACATTTCCATGATATACTAATATTATTCTAATGTCTGTTGCAATTACAACATAATGCTATCATTATGAATCTTAATTACTAATATACATTTACAAGAGGATTTATTTTCATGATAGATTTGTTAATTTCATGATGGATTCATTATTTTGATGGATTTATTTTTCATGATGAATTTGTTCTTTCATGATGAATTTGTTTTTTCATGATGAATTTGTTTTTTTTATGACGGATTTGTTTTCATGATGGATTTGTTTTTTCATGATGAATTTGTTTTTTTATGATGGATTTGTTTTTTTATGATGGATTTGTTTTTTCATGATGAATTTGTTTTTTCATGATGAATTTGTTTTTTCATGATGGATTTATTTTTTCATGATAAATTTGTTTTTTCATGATGAATTTGTTTTTTCATGATGGATTTATATTTTCATGATGAATTTATTTTTTCATGATGAATTTATTTTTTCATGATGAATTTGTTTTTTTATGATGGATTTGTTTTTCATGATGGATTTATTTTTTCTTGATGGATTTATTTTTTCATGATGGATTTATTTTTTTCATCATAGATTTTTTTTTTTATGATGGATTTATTTTTTTCATCATCGATTTGTTTATCATGATGGATTTATCCACAATGGATTTATTTTTATATTATGAGTTATAAGCCAATAGGCAAAGAAATGAATTACTTATGAAAGGTCGGCTAAAGTATGAATAAGATTGAAATACTGAAACAAAATTCCCTGTTCGCAGGTATTGAAGAAAAAGAGTTTGATTCTATGCTTTCCTGTCTCGATGCCAGAGAGAAGGATTATCAAAAAGATGATTATATTCTAAGGGCAGGTAATCCTATTCATGAAATCGGTATAGTTTTAAAAGGCAGTGTTACTGTTATAAAGGAGGATTATTGGGGTAACCGTACTATAATAGGCAGAATGTCAGTATCTGATATGTTTGCGGAATCCTTCTCTTTTGCGGCAATAACAAAACTACCAGTCAGCGTAGTCGCCGCGGAGAATGCAAGCATACTTTTTATTGACTGCCGGCGAATTCTTAACACACATACTTCCCCCTGCGATTATAATTCTGTTTTAACCGGTAATATGGTGCGAATACTTGCAAATAAAAACGTAATGCTAATGCAGAAGATCGATCATATATCCAGCCGCTCCATTAGAGAAAAATTGCTTTCTTATCTGTCTACGCAGGCAATGAACTCTAAAAATCAGGCATTTGTCATTCCTTACAACAGGCAGGAATTAGCCGATTATCTTTGTATTGACAGAAGTGCCATGTCCAGTGAACTGGGCAGATTAAGAGATGAAGGAATACTAAGATTCCATAAAAATGAGTTTGAATTATTGTAGCGATAAATACTTCTTGATAGATTCTACAGCTGGGCTTATAATAATCTTCGGCAATCTATTAACCGGTATAGTATTACTAATACCTTTCACTGACTGGAGAATATTAACCTATGAAAAAGCTTATAGGCTTCATCAAATCTGAAGCTGTTCTATTAATTTCTGCCCTTGCTGCCCTGATTACTATGTTTTTTGTTCCACCCTCAACAGATTACATATCATATATTGACTTTCGTACCCTTGCATTGCTTTTCTGTTTAATGACTGCTGTGGCCGGTTTAAAAAGCATTGGATTTTTTGACAGACTGGCTATGAGCATTATACCGCGCTTCAAAAATTCCAGGACTCTTTGTCTGATACTGGTGTTGCTATGCTTCTTCTCCTCTATGCTAATTACAAATGATGTGGCACTTATAACCTTTGTTCCCTTTACCATAATAATATTTACAGCTTCTAAGCTTACTGACAGGCTGGTATATACCATTGTATTGGAAACTGCTGCTGCAAATCTTGGAAGTATGCTAACCCCACTTGGAAATCCGCAGAATCTTTATCTATATTCCTATTACCGCATTAATCCCGGCGAGTTCTTTCAAATTACCTTTCCCCTCTGCCTCCTTGGTCTGATTCTGTTAGTGCTGTTTTCTTTCATTTGCAGGAAACAGCCTATAATGCCTGTCGAGAGAGAGGTCCCGGTCATCACGCATAAAAAAAGGCTCGTCATCTACATAATACTATTTCTGCTCAGTCTTCTTACAGTCTTTCATGTATTGGATTACAGGTTGACACTGGTGGTTCTGCTCATAATACTTTTATTTACCGATAAAAAAATTATTTTGAAAGCCGATTATGGGTTGCTGCTTACCTTTGTCTGTTTTTTTGTGTTTGTTGGAAACCTTGAGCGTATACCTTCCGTTCATGCCGTTCTGACTTCTTTTATCAGGGAAAGAGAGCTCATATCAGGTATTCTTCTCAGTCAGGTTATCAGCAATGTACCTGCTGCAGTACTGTTATCAGGCTTTACAGACAAATACCGCCAGCTTCTGCTTGGTACCAATATTGGCGGTCTTGGCACTATAATTGCGTCTTTGGCAAGTCTGATTTCCTTTAAGTTCTATGCTGCTCTTAAGCCCTCCAGGCCTTTATATTACCTGGCAGTCTTTACAGCTGTGAATGTTTTGCTGCTGATACCTTTACTGGTATTTGCATTATTTATATAATTTATCAAAACCACCCCATACTTCATCGGGTTTTATAGAATGAATATTTAAGTACAGATTATGTATTTTCATAAGCTCATTTTCTTTCCAAGTCTTTATATCTGTTTATAAACCTACAGGGCAGTTAGATAAACTACCCTGTTTATACTTATGATAGCTGCCACTGTTAAAGCTAACGCTGAACAAATGACTCAATGATATCCACAACTTCCTTCGACCAGAATTCTGATCCTCCATGGTCACTGCCCTCTAATTCATAAAAAAGTACGTCTTTATCAACTTTTCTTAATTGCTCGAATAATTGTCTGCTATGCTGTATATTAACCTGGCAATCATCAGTACCGTGAATCAATAATACGCGCGGTATCGTAACATCTCTGGTAATATACATTTCACAGGATGCCTGTTTAGCCAATTCCAGATTCTCATCGATTTGTTTTACTCCCAGCAAATCCCTGGTTGGCCTAAAGTCTTCCGGCATCCAATCAGGTATACCTTCTGCCGCACATAGAATAAGATCAGAGGGTGCTGATTCTGCAATAACACCTTTTATTTCATAGGCACCGTTAATGATTCCATGTGCTTTCATCAAGGAAGTCATCAGTGCCAGATGTCCACCTGAGGAATTACCTGCAATATAAATATTATTAATATCAATATGTAATTCCTCTGCCTTTTCCATCAGAAACCCTATGGCATAATTTATATCATGTACTTGTGCCGGAAAAGGAGCAATCGTCGATTCTCTATGCTGTACAACAGCAGTTACTATTCCTCTCTCCGCCAATTTCGAATAGCTGGGAATACTGTTATACATTTCCTGCCTGTACCAGGCCGAACCTGGAATAAATACAACTAACGGGAATTTTTCATTTTCCTTCCAGTGATGCCTGTACGGTACAAACATTTGCAAATAACGTTTGCAGGTATCATATTCCTTATATAAAACGTCTGGTACATACAACCATTCAAGGTCTTCACAGCTAATATTCATTTTAAAATGATTCTGCTCCATATCAGTTACCCTCCAACTGTAAGTCAGCGTCTTTATATTGCTTATTGTTATATTTCTTTACAATACATAATTTCAACAGCATCATAATATGTCTTTTTCTTTTCTGTTGCAATAAATCCATATTTTTCATAGAATTTTCTTGCCCTTATATTTTCTTCAAAAACCCATAACATAACTTTATCAAATTCTGCTGCTTTTATATCACCTATTACATGCTCAAGCATCATGGACCCATATCCTTTTCCCCAGTTTCGTTGTAAACTGTGAATACAGATAAGTTCTGCATAATCAGACATACCTTCATCCCTGGTTTTATCCCAGTATGCAATGCAATGAGGCATATTATCAACTGACAAAATCCATCCGTTACCAAGCTTATTCAATAATAAGTTTGTGTACATCTCTTTTGCTTTATCAATATTTATGCATTTCTCCAATACTTCTTTCGATAATATTTGCTGAAATGCTAATTTCCATGATTCTGTTTGTATATACGCCAAAGTATTTTCATCTCCAATTTGCACTTTACGTATATCTGCATTTTTTTCCATGTTTAATTTTCCTCCGGTAACTTTACTTACTCTCAGTATTATTCGCTATAGATGGTAGTTTTATCATTCTGTAATGTTCAAATGGTAAAACACCAATATGATATTTATCCAGACAATCAGGATAACCGCTTATAGTAACAGAGACGTCTTCATTTTCCAGCAAATAAGACCCAAATCCACCAATCATCGAATATTCCTTTATATTCTCCAGCGCCGATTCCGGTAATGTCAGTGCAAAAGGAACGTTGCAATTTCGATTTATTTCTCCTATCGTCTCATTCCTCTTATTGTGACCAGAAAAGCTGGTCAGACAAAAGCATATAAACAGCACAGTAAATGTCACCTTAAATTTTATCACGAAAATACTCCTTCTTTACTTAAGGTAATTGACTGGCTTAATGGATTTTACCCAGAGAAATTGCAGTAACTGAGAGATTATCTTTCTTAACGCCTCAAGTAGAAATATTGAAGATTCGTCCTCCAAGCAATGTCAATTTTTATGAATAGTACACAATACCAATATACCATTATATGGATAATTTTACAATTTATTTGTCTAAGAGAAGGGGCTGAAATGACTTCATTCAAATCCCAAATAAGAATAAACCTTCAAACTGCTAAACCAGTTCAAAGGTTTATTCCATCTATAAATATAGTCTAATCTTACAATATACCAGGTTTCTTCAATACCTTACATAGTATTATGTATATTTTATTGTATTACTTTTTATTAAACCATAAAAAAGAAATCCATAATCTACGGTTCAATTCCCCAAACCAGACTGCCGCCAACATATCCTGTTACCTTATTCCAATCTGTATAATTGGAACCGGCTTCCTGGAAGGAATAGTCACCAGTCTGAGTATAATTGGTCCAATCACTCTTTGAGAATCTCGCCTGTACATCAACAGAAGCTCCTGCTGCCAGTGTGCCTGCTGCGTTTGCAAATCCAATTTCCAGATAATAATCTGCCCCTGTTTTAGCTGTCGCCAGCTTAACAAAGGTTCCTGTTACATTGGCAGTTCCGGCAGAAGACCAATCACACCAGAAGTTCTGTGCTTTCTCTCCGTCAATGGTATAATAATATCTTAACTTCACATCGGAGAGATTGATACTTTCGGTTCCGGTGTTAACAATCTTGAATCTGGGAGCAATCCCGTTGGTTACAGCCGCATTACTTCCGTTAAACATCTGTACCTTGACATTTCCTGTTACAACGATTGAACTGTCAATAATCGTAACCGTAAGTACCGGATCATTTCCTTTATTGAAATCAAAAGTAAGTTCCAGCATACCAAGTGGTTTCGAGGCCAGGTAAGAGCTTAAAAGAGTAACCGTGTTTCCAGACAGTGTATAGTCCGTTCCGCTTGTCAGCAGCGTACTGCCATTTCGGATTCCGCTTAAGGTATTACCATTATAAGTAATATCCACGGCTATATCCTGCTGATTAGGTGTATGCTTATCAAACTCCGCCTGTGTTATGGAGATTGTTCCACTAGGTGAGGAATCAGTAACTGTAATACTCAGTGTTCTATCCAAACCGGCACTGAAGTCAAATACCAGCTTCGCTGTTCCTGTATTAAGGGTTGACAGATAAGAAGAAGCTATTGTTACGGTATTTCCGCTTACTGTATAATCAGTTCCCTTTACCAGTGCTGCAGTTCCATTTTTAATAGCATTAAGAGTATTGTTCTTATAATTTACAGTTACATTAATATTTGACGGAAGGTATTTGTCAAAGGCTGCGGTTTCCGGAGTAATTGTGGAACTATCCACTGTATTTCCCGGTTCATTTCCAAATACTTTAATACCGGCATCATATACAGGTATGTAGGAAGTCTTAACCGTATTACCGGATGTAACACCCCCTAAATCCGAATAAGAAAAATCATTTGCATTATTCCAGGTTACCGCCGCAGGAGCAGCAATTCTGAACTGTACTTCTTTTCTATAAGCAGACTGACCGCCTGGATAGATCTTTGTTCCGGTGAAGTCAACATTGACATAATAAATATTCGCAGCTTCATCCCATGGCTGCAATTTAGATACTACCGCACCAGCATTATAATTGGTGGTTACCGTGAAATCAGAAGCCTTATATCCAAGACTTGCAGCTTCGCTGATATCAATAAAATACTTAAAAGACAGCTTGTCGCCCATTCTGGCCGGCCAGCCGGAACGGTTGTTAAGCAGGGCCTTTATTTCAATGAAATTACTGCTGGAGGCATTGATTCCAGCCTCAACAAAGAATTCATCGTTGGTTACTGTTTCAACAGCGTTAAATCCAGCTATGGGAGTTCCGCCATATTCATCATACAATTTGGCAAGAGCACCTACAAATCCTGCATTGTAATCGCAGGCAATTTCATTATTTACATAGTTTCCGATATCATCGGTATAGCTGTCATCTTTTCCGGGTCCACCAACCAAAGCACCATAAATCGTATGTCTGTGGTAAGTAGGAATGGTCTGACTGTCAGCCCAGGAACTGTGAGCGGTTCTATGATGAGGTCTTGTAGGTGAATTCTCACCGTAACCAACCACAAAACTGCGTCCTGCACTTCCCAGTGCATAATCTACCTGCTGTTTGGCAAAAGCCTTATAAGTACTGACTTTGGCAGCAGTACAGCCTGACCAGTCTGCATATACACTTGCCAGGAAAGCAGTTGTAGTAGCATAACGCAGTGCTCCCCAGGAATCCAGCCATGCCAGCCCTTTCGGTGTATAAGCTACTCGATTTCCGTTATAACCGGTAGTCCAGAAATCCAGATGCATTTCTGATGCTGTCTTATAGATAGCTTTATCCGTTATTCTTGCAAGAAGGATTGCAGTACCATAATGTACATCATCCCAGCTATGAGCCCACTTATAGCTTATTGTAGTAGACTGAGGTTCTGTTCCCCAATTGGGCACATAAGATTCTGCTTTATTCAGATAAGCAGTATCTCCTGTTGCAAGATATATCCAGGTTCCTGCCCAGGAAAGTTCATCATAGAAACCACTATAGGAGGTGTAGAAACCATCAGCTGCAGTGTACCCCTTATCACTCTTTGTAGTATCAGCAAAGGCAAAAAGCTCCTTGGCATGACGGATGCATTCAGCGGCATAGGTGGGATTACTGTCTGCAAATATGGCACCGGCGGCAGCTAAGGCGGCAGCAGCACCTGCAACTACAGAGGAACCGGGATTCGCTAAATCCACCTTATAGGAGGGACGCGCCATCTGCATTACCTCAGCAGGTCCCCACCAGGAATGATCTGTATTGCCGTTACCTACCTGGTAATAGAAAACATTGGCGGAAGGATGGCATTTTATCAGATAGTCTGTTGCCCACTTGATTTCCTCTAACAGATAATCAAGCTGACCGCTCTGACGCAGTGCATCCTCTGATTCATAAACACTCCAGGCTAGCATGGCAGCGGTATAAGCCATAGGAAGATTGAATTTCACATGATCCCCTGCATCATACCAGCCACCTGTCAAATCAAGACCAGCATCTGCTCCGTCCGTCAGTCCGGAATCCCCTCTCCAGTTGTTTCTGATCGTATCAGGCAGATCTCCCGAACGTTGGAACTCATAGAATATAATTGCTTTTTGTAAAGCTTCCCCATAATTATAATTCGTTTGCGCTTTAACGGGTTTTGCTGTAACAAAACCTGCTGTTAACAGGCATACGATAAGTAAGAGACTAGTCAACTTACGCATATCTTAACCCCCTTATTATTTTGGAGGCATATCCGCAGAATATGGTAACCTTTTATAGCCAGATTTGCAGATATACCCTTTTTATCTGCTTTTTGCTCCGGGGTAATAGGTTGCTACCCCGGAACAATATAAATTTAATTTATTAACGTATCCTAATAGGAATTTATTACATTTACTTTTTCCTTATAATTACTTTTACGGTTCTACTCCCCATTTCAGACTACCGGAAATATATCCGGTTACTTTTGACCAATCTGCATAATTATTACCGGTTCCATTGTAAGAATAATCGCCTGTCTGGGTATAGTTTGTCCAGTCGTTCTTTGAAAATCTTGCCTGAACTTCAATGGAAGCTCCAGCTGCCAGTTCACCTGCACCGGAGGTAAAACCAATCTCCAGATAATAATCTGCTCCAGTCTTAGGGGAGGGCAGAGCTACAAAGGTTCCTGTTACATTACTGCTACCGGCACTTGACCAGTCACACCAGAAATTCTGAGCCTTTTCTCCATCAATGGTATAGTAATATCTAAGCTTTACATCGGAAAGCTTCACATTTGTATTTCCAGTATTGTAGAGCTTAATTTTAGGTGAGATACCGTTTGTCTGAGCAGCAGTGTTTCCGTTAAACATCTGAACTTTGATATTTCCTGCTGCTACGGAGGAGTCCGTAACCGTCAATGTAAGAATAGGATCTATTCCGGCACTGAGATCAAAGACAACGCTGTATACTCCGGTCTGTAAAGTGGCTAAAGCTTCTTTACGGAGGGTAACAGTACCTCCGCTAACCGTATAGTCCGTGCCGCTTGTTAACACCGTACTTCCTATCTTAATAGCCGTTAGTGTATGGTTTGCCGTCGTTAAGGCAACAGTTACATTCGCCTGTTTATCAGGATGCTTATCAAAGCTTGCACTTGTCGGCGTAATAGAGCCGCTTGGTGTGGTATCACGTATCGTCACTGTAAGGACAGGGTCCACACCTTTGCTGAAATCAAAGGTCAGCTTTAATTCACCGATTTCTTTTCCGGCAAGATAATTTTTGTTAAGAGTTACTGCATTACCTGTGAGGGTATAGTCTGTTCCCTGTGTCAGATAAGTACTGCCATCTTTGATACCAGTAAAGGTATTTCCATTTAAATTCAGGTTAACAGCAATATCAGCCTGGTTCTGTGTATTCTTATCAAATGCAGCTGTTACTGGTGTAATTGTTGAATTATTAACCGGTTCACTACCCTCACCAAAGAGGATGGAATATATACCATTTGCAATTGCAATATCACACTGTGCCCAGAAACGATGATAATAAAATTCCGGATCTGTTCCATTATTATAAGCATCCAGCACCTTCTGGTAATCCGGATCATCTTTATATTGGGAACGGATATCAAGGAATTTTATACCGGGCTTGATTACGTCGCCATTTGGCATCTTACCTGTCCATCCTGCCGGAACAAATACTTCCTGGTCGAAGAAGCGGTTATAATCTGCTCTTGCTTCCGGAGCTGCCAGACCCTTATCATCTCTGTACAGAGTCCACATACGATCTAAGAGTTCCTTGGCAATGACTCTTGATTCATCATCGCCGGAGGCTTTACTGTAATACAATAAGGCATTAGCCAAAGAACCTGCTACACCAAGATCAGTACCATAACTGGTTATAGTAACATGCAGGTTAGAATTACCGGTATAGGTTCCATTCCAGGTATCCGGCTGACCACTCCAGTCAATATTGCTTGGAATAGCAAAGGTACCGTCACTGTTTAACTGAACAACCGTTTTAATCCAGCTTACCCATTTATCCAGAATAGCTTTTGCTCTGGTATCACCGGTCTTATAGTATAATTCCGCAACGCGCTGCATGGACCAAGCCTGGAAACCAAACCAGGTATTACTGCCAGGATCAGCGTATACAGGATTCTCTTCATACCCCATACCATAGAAGGTTGCTGTTCCTGCAGGCCAGGCTTCGTAACGGCCATTGTTTGAATTGCTGGCACCGCCTGCAATGGCACCTTCTGAGGACTGCAGCCACTGATAGAATTCCAGCTGCCTGTCAAGGCTTACACCCCAATCCGTAGCACCATTGGCAGAAGCAGGTTTAAAATCAGCTTCTTCTGAAAGAATATAGGCTGCCATAGGATTCTGATAACCGAAATGATTATGGCTGCTGCCTATCTTCCAGGCCCAGTTGGAGCTAATACCGCCACCCCATGCATAATACCAGGATAACAGGTAACTAGCAGAATCATAGCCAGTTCCTGCCACAGTAGGCGAACCGATCTTTCTAAAGTACTTGTCAAACATTGAATATCTTAAATAATCCCCCATTTTACTGGCTTTCCCTTTATAGGTGCCTAGATCTACACCAGCTTCATCTGCCCATTGATCTGCCCAGTAAGTTGCCTGTACGGCACGGGCATCTGCATCGGGTGCATTGGTATATTTAAATTGTGATGCATAATTGCTGTCTCCGGTAAACAAGTCCAGATAACCATTCTTCCCGCCGAAATTCATAGCATCCCAGCTAGGCTGAGGAATGGTTTCCCAAGTGGACTCTTCTCTGCCTCTTTGGAAGGTATTGATATAAGATGGTGTGGATACGCCGTCTCCCCTTCTGCCGTAACCATACCAGTTATCCACATCCAAGAGCCAGTGCATACCGTAAATGGTATTTGTTCCATAGGTAGATACAAGGTCATTGTTAATTGGGTCACTTCCAACTGCCGCATTGAAATCCAACTGTGCGGGATAAAGACTTGTTAATTCCCATTCCGGAGCATAGGTTGCCGGTTTGCTGGCATTATATTTGCTCATACTGGAATTAGGTTGGTCTGCTTCCGTGGGAATAATATATGTTTCTGCTACATCCCAGGCTTTCTTGAAGCCGGAAAAATCACCGGTGAATTTGCCATACATGGCTTCAAGCCACATATAATAGCTCATTGCTTCACTGGTAGTTACGTGACCGTAATCCGGTGCTTCCACAATTAGCGTCTCAATAGAATGATAAGGAATCCCCTGAGGACTAAAATAACCATTATCAGGATCTGTAATATCTCCCCATAACTCTAAGAATCTATCCTGATAGGTGTCCGTACTTGTTGGCGCTATTTGCGAAGCACTGGTGTAATTACTTGGCATAAAAGAGGTTGAAAGAATCCCAAGAATGGCTGCAGTAACGATAGCACCCTTTAAAAAACTCCTGCCTTTTTTCCCAAGCCAGTGTTGATGATTACCACGTTCCAATAACTTTTTGTGTAACATACTATAACCTCCTCATCGATTTTTATCTTGCAATTATTCCCCAGACTATTACCGACTGCTGTAGTTCCCAGACCATGCTCCTTTCTCTACTGTATTACAGTCAAATATGCCGTCTTTAGAATAACTGAAAGCCCCTCTAAAAAATTGTGAGTCGTTATGCTGATACCCGTTGTTATTTTTCTACTATACTGTTTATTATAATTCTGAGCCACTACACGCTCCCCAGCTTGTCCAATGTCTGCTCAGTTGTAATACTCTTTTCTACTTCTTTTCGTTATATTGCCAGAATATTCATTCTCTTCTACCATATTATGTAACTATTTACCAACAATATAACATCTTTGCAAAACTCTGTCAATTGCCATTTGTTAATAAATTACATTCTTAGTTTATTAATTAAATTATTTCAATACCTTTTTACCAGCTTCTAATAGTAATAATCATTCCTAAAACATAGGAAAATAAAGAAAAAACCCATTTTACTCTGTAACGTGTAAAATGAGTTTATCTAGTACTTTTTTCCTATTTATTTTCCTTCTGTGTAATGTAATTTATATATTCCTTACCCCAAATTTCTAATGCATCCAAAACAATTTGAAACTTTTCTCCGATATCACTCATATAATATTCAACCTTAGGCGGAATCTGTACATATTCGTGTCTTATTATAAGCCCTTCTTCCTCTAACTGCTTTAACTGACGCGATAAAGTGGCATGGGTCATTTCTTCCGGTAATCTCCTCTTTAATTCATTAAACCTGACAGGTCCTTCACTTAATAAATAGAGAATATAGATTGACCACTTACCTGTCAGGATCTTCTGTGTGGTTGCAAAAGGACATATACCAAATAACTCTTTGCTTATGTTATCTTTATTCTTGCTGTCTTTCTTTATATTATCTTTATTTACGTTATCTTTATTTATAGTTTCTTTTGTCATAATAACTCCTTTCGTGGTATCAGATCTATGATTTGATATATTTCCGAATTTGTAGTTGGATAAATAGCCCTCATACGGCATCCGCCTACAGATGTTGCAATAAATAATACCAGAATCAATACTAATGACAGATATCAATACTATTGACAGTATCGATAATAATATCAGTATCAATATAATAGTACTATCACAAAACATCGTACTTGAAATTACCGCCATACTATATATAATAAAACTATAATAATTATTATACCATTAAATAATCTAAGGAGCAACTAACATGAATAACGTTTTAGAATTTTTAAAAGATTGTAAGACCTTTTATCTGGCAACCTGCGAGGGAGATCAGCCAAGAGTAAGACCTTTTGGTGCTGTAATGATTTATGACGGAAAACTTTATTCTGCCACCAACAACAAAAAGAAAGTATTCAAACAGCTACTGGAAAATCCTAAGCTTGAGCTCTCCGGTATGGCTAAAGGAAAGTGGATCCGTGTAGAAGGTATTGCAGTACATGATGACAACAGAGCAGCCAGAGAAAGCATGCTGGCTGAATATCCCTCCTTAAATCAGATGTATGCAGCAGATGATGGAATCATGGAAGTATTCTATATCAAAGATGTAACTGCTACCATTTATTCTTTTACCGGTGAACCAGAGGTTATAAAGTTCTAATTATTTTAAAACGTTGTTTTGCCATTAAGAAAGCAAAGAGGTATTTATATGTCAAAAATACTAGTAACAGGTGCTACCGGCCACTTAGGAAGCGGAATTATAAACCATCTTTTAGAGAAAGGTGTAAAAGCAGCAGATATAACTGCTCTGGTTCGCACGGAGAAGAGTGCTGAGAAATTTAAGAATAAAGGTATAGGCACCAGAATCGGTTCTTATGAAGATGTCTCTGTATTAACACAGGCCTTTAAAGGAATTGATAAGCTGATGTTCGTATCCTCTCCTGATTTTGATAACACTCTTCGTATCAATCAGCATGCTAACGTAGTATTGGCTGCAAGAAATGCCGGCATCTCTCATATCGTTTATACTGGTATAGCCTTTGCTGAAACAATGAATATAGCAGGCTTACAATATGTGCATCTTGCTACAGAAAACATGATCAAAACAACAGATATCCCCTATACCTTCTTACGAAACGGCTTCTATCTGGAGAATATTTTCGGAAATACTCTGGCTGCTGCTGTAAAAACCGGTGTTCTCGTAACTGCCGCTGAGAACGGTAAGTATAACTTCGCACTGCGTGATGATCTGGCTTTAGCTGCTGCCGCCGTACTTACAGAAACCGGTCATGAGAATAAGGCCTACGAGCTTGTAAACAGTACTTTAAACACATTTGAGGATTATGTTACCCTCCTGTCTCAGTTAACAGGTAAGAGCATAAGACACGAAAGCCTTTCACCGGACGAAGCAGTTTCAAGACTTGTAAAAGAAGGTGAAATAGAACCTGTTGCCTCTTTTAATATTTACGGGCTTTACCTCCCAGTAGCAACAGGGCAGTTCTCAAAAGAATCCTCCGCCTTAGAACAGCTAATAGGCAGAAAACCCACCTCTTTGGAGGAAGCCTTGAAGCAGGCGCTAACCACGCAGTAAAGAGACAGTTATTTAACAGCTTCATTACTGTTAAGCTTTAAACAAGCCACCTGTTATGCAGAGTAGTACTTGGTAACAACTCTTCATAACAGCTGGCTTTTCTATTCTTACACTTATACCTCTTTTTGCTTCAATTACAACTTTAAATTAGGCTCAAAAGCCCTTTTTCCATATGGTTTCAGGCAAATTGCACCAAACAGAAAGAACGAATGTGCCTATGGAGAGGCATTAGAAGTCCTTTTCTCTGAAGATTTTGTGCTATAATATGAAACAGATTGTTTGAGCGTAGCGAGTTATCTGTTTCATATTATAGCACAAAATCTTCAGAGAATTAGGACTTCTTATGCCTCGGAATTGAAGCATGAGTTCTTTCTGTTTGGTGCAATTTTGCCGTCCCCTTTTAAAAACCTACCCTTTTGACAAGAAATCCAATAAACTAAAAATTAGTTAATAAACTATTAACTACCACCAGCTATTCACTCAGTTACCTCTCTCAGTTCACCGGTAACTGAATCTATAATCAGTCCGTAAACCATAACACTTTCCGGTACCAGGGGATGGTTACGAATTAACTCCACAGAACTCTTAACAGAAACATCCAAATCCTTAAAACCTCCCAGCCAGGCTTCAAAGTCAATACCACAGTATTTAAGCATATCAATTTGCTTCTGATCTATATTCTTATCCTTCATCTTCTCAATCATCTTTGTACTGTCCGTATGCCTTGCTCCGCAATCCGTATGACCGATAACCAGAATCTCTTCTACACCTAATTCATAAATTCCAATCAATAAACTTCGCATAGCACTTCCGAAAGGATGGGATATAACCCCTCCTGCATTCTTAATAATCTTGGCATCACCGTTTTTCAGTCCAAGGGCAGAAGGCAGTAGTTCTGTAAGTCTTGTATCCATACAGGAAACAATAGCAATTTTTTTATTGGGGTATTTACTGGTTCTGAATTTTTCATAATCGTTGTTTTTGACAAATTCTTTATTAAATTTAAGAATCTCCTGAATCATAATAAACACACTCCTTATACATACCAACTAAGCATTCATCCCAGCTATGTAAGACGTAATACTGACAACTCTCTTAATATAAAATACACTTACTTTTGGACATACACAAGTATTTTATTGCAGAATATTAATTTCATTCACTTTTTTTACAATTTATGTTAGAATTGTTGCATAAAAGACAGCTCAATTGCAGGGCATAAGGCATTGTTATGACATAATTCTAATGCTATCCTTAATTTACTTAAATACTGCCCTTATTTTACTTCTAATGCTGCCCTTATAAAACTTACTATACCTTTTTCTAAGTCCTTAACCTCCGACACTTTTTCTTCACCTATGAAAATCTTAAGCCGCTCTTTGTAATAGTCAGAGGATAAGGAGAATTGATACAGCATAAATATATTATCAATACAATATGCCATTACACTTTTGTCTGCCTTGTCATTGACGATTCCTTCTTCAACACCTGCTTTGATAAAATCACAGAGCATCCGGGGCGTAATTCTCTCAAGCTTGGAAGAAAGCCTGACCGCAAGAGGTGCCAAGGCCTGTGTTGTGAGATCCAGGTAGAGCTGATTTAATTTTGGATATTGAAAAGAAAACTCCCTGGAGGCAGACAGCATTCGCTCCACACAGTCATAGATATCTCTGCTGGATTCCTTCACCTCATTTAAAATTTCTTCCATAAGAAAATAAGCGTTATTTATTATGGTCAGGAATAAATCCTCCTTAGAAGCAAAATAACTGTACATCGCTCCTATACTGATTCCGGCATTCTTTGCGATATCATTGATACTGGTTGCGTTATAACCATTTAAGGCAAATGCATCAATAGCGACTTCCAGAACTTTCTGCCTTCTGTCCTCTGTTGTCTTTTCAAAGGTTTCTTTATGAAATTTAAGCTGATTGCTTCTTAATATGATTTCTGTCATTTGTCCCTCCGTCGTTAACCTTAGAGCCTTTGATTTAAACTCCTAAAGGCTTTCCTATTGTTCTTATACAAGGATTTGAACACTTGAAAATTCCTGTCATGAATATATTTATTCTCTCGATCAGGGTGGTATACTTCACTGACTTTTATTAATCTTTCAGCCTCTTCAAATCCATTAAGAATTCCAAGTCCTACTGCAGCTACTACTGCTGCACCTAACGCCCCTGCATTCTGAGGGCTTTCTATTGTTTCAATATCACACCCGAGAATATCAGCAAGGGTATGGCAGGTAAGAGGTGACAGTGCTCCTCCGCCCACAAAACGGATTGTCTTAGACGTTTTTGTCTTCTTTCTCTGAGCTTCTAACTGCCACCTCAGATGATAACAGATTCCTTCAATAACTGCGTGAATCATATCCCTCTTACCGGTTTCCAGCCGTATATTAAAAAACATTCCTCTTGCATTTGGATCCTCAAAAGGACATCTGTTCCCATGAAGCCAGGGGGTAAATATAACACCATGACTTCCTGCCGGTACATCTTTAATCTCCTCCATCATAAAATCATATAAATTAACATAAATACTTTCATTGGTTTCAGATACGCAGAGCTTTTCCAGATAGATATTGATTTCATCCAGAGCCATATGCTCCTTTACCCATTCCAGACATTTACCTGCCGTCTCCAGTTCAGCAAAATAATTGAAGGTACCTTCTGCCGCCCCTGCCACAGAGGCAATCATCGAATGAATATCCAGAATCCTGCGTTTTACGACCGTTGACACCCAGCCGGAGGTGCCGGAATATATATGCGTACTTCCTGCTTTTACTGCTCCTGCTCCCACACCGATTAAGGAAGCATCACCACCGCCGCCAAATACCGGAATTCCTTCCCCCAGTTTAAGTTCTGCTGCTGCCTTGCCTGTAAGTAAACCAACCATATCCGAACTGCTTACTATTTGCGGAAGATGATCCATGTTAACACCAAGCATATGGCACATACTCCCGCTGAAGCAATTTCTACCCTTTCTGATGTCAAAAAGCATGGTGCCAAAAGCACTGTCTTTGGTCATGACAAATTTTCCGGTACATTGAAAGATGAGGTATTCTTTCACATCCAGCCACTTATGTATAAGGCTGAAATTCTCCGGTTCATTATTCTTAACCCAGTTATATTTCCAGACCGGGTCTTTCACACTGGCAGCCACCGCTCCTGTAATATGGATAGATTTAAGCAGTTTTATAATATTAACACCGGAAATTTTCAATCCTCTGCCCATTCCTTTATTTAACTCTGCTTCTGCTCTTTGATCCATATAACTCATAGAAGGACGTATCGGCTGTCCGTCTTTATCCACCAGCACCAGCCCCTGCATTTGTGAACAGAAAGAAATCCCTTTGATACACTCAGAGGTAATACAGCTATTCTTAATCACCGCCTCCGATGTACTGCACATAGCTTCCCATATTTCTCTTAAGTCCTGTTCTGCTCCTCCGTTCTCCATTATGTAAAGCTTATATCCCATTACAGCAGACGCCTTAAGCTGTATGGATTCAGATATTTCATACAGACAGGTTTTGATTCCGGTAGTACCAACATCATAGGTAATAACATGCGAACTCACAAAACCCCTCCTTATACAGCACTATTCATCTGCCTGGAATATTTCTTAAGGTATACAAACCTCATTAGATTCCTGTCCAGAAGGCTTATAGGTTTCGTTCCTCCAAACAAGATTCCTGCTGTATAAGCCTTACTGTTCTTCTCAAGAATCATACTTACCGCTAATGCATCTCCTTTTGTAATACCGCAGCAGAATGCTCCGCTGTTTTTAATAAATACTGCTGAGGATTTCTTGAGGGCTATGGTCTTAAGGGCTGAATCTCTGGTTACATTTCTTACACTGGTTCCTACAAGCTGCGCGAAATCGTCCACCAGCGGGTAAAGTATTCTTTCAGCACATGATATCGTATGAGTATATGGTGTATCACTATGGAGGATGTAATTAGTCTTTTGATTACTCTGATATATCTCCTGATGAATAACAGCATCCTCCGGTAATGAATCCGGTAAAGCTCCATTTCTTATGGAAAGGCTTTTACCCTCCGGCAGCAGGAGCTTAAAACCTTCCTTTGTCCTCTCACTGCTGCAGTAAGGAGGCCTTATGGCAAGGTTGGAATTCTTTTCTTTTTCGGACATATTAATTAAAGCAAACTCTCTCATTTTCGCCGGGTCATATACGATATCCGGTTTCATCTGAAGATACCTGGCAGCAATTACAGCTTCACAGGCTTCCTCTAACTGAGTGGCTGCCATAAAGGCTTCTTCTTCATTTATTCCAAAGCATAAAGCACCATGGTGCTTCATGATGACTGTATTTCCGCTGGACTTTCGTAAGGCTTGGGCTATTCCTTTCACCAGCTTACCAGTCCCCGGAAGTCCATAAGCCGCGCAGATTATTTCTTTCCCCAGAAGCGGATACTGCACACCTGGTTTTACCGATTCCAAACCAAGGGTACTGATTACTGATGCATTCTCCTGATGGGTATGTATCACAAAATTTATTGCTGAATCGAATTTATAAACCTCCGCATGGACACCTTTTTCTGAGGAAGGTTTAATATTTCCTTTGTAACTTAAATTCTCTATCGATACCGTAACAATTTCCTCCGGAGTCAACGACATATAATCTCGTCCGCTGGGTGTTATGACAAACTGAGTATCACTGATACGGCAGCTTACATTTCCCCAGGTTCTGGCTATAAGTCCTGATTCCACCAGCTTTTTCCCTGCGTTAACAACACTTCTTTTAGCTTCCTTCTCCTCCATGAAAGTCTCCTTCATCCCCTAACCTTTTACAGCCATATTTTTAAACACCTTCTCAAATCTTATCAATACGTCATCTATCATTTCCCCGGTGTATGCAGCACTGGTATACAGCCTGCTTCCTGCCAAGGTTACAAGTCCCTCAGCCATATAAGCAGCTCCCACATGTTCCATTTCTTTCTTCCGCTCCGAGGTTGCGTTTAATACGCCGGGTATTGTCCAGGGTTTAGACCAGTTGATTGCATAATGGGTCGTTCCTACTGTCTCAAGATGGCAGATCGACCCTTGGTTAAAGGCTACAAAGGGCAGATTATATTTAGCTATCAGTTGTTTTAAGCCTTCGGTTAAACGGTCACCCATAAGCCCTGCCTTTTGTGCTGCCTGGGTTCTCTCTATCTCGCAAAGAGTATAATACCCTGCCACACAGCTAAGGGGATTAGCAGCCATAGTGCCACCTACAAGTGCCTTCTTAACCTTCGGCCCTCCAGCAATTCCTGCCGACAGATACTTCATATACTCCTTCTTACCTCCAAGTCCACCGGCTCCCGGATAACCTCCGGCCACCACTTTTCCGAAAATGGTAAGATCCGGACTGACACCAAAATAACCCTGAGCACCTGACATACCAATTCTAAAGCCTGTAACTACTTCATCAAAGATCAGGAGGGCACCATATTTATGGCACAGGGCTTCAACGCCTTTGTTAAACTTCCTGTCAACCGGAGTGGTTCCGCTTTCAGGTCCAAGAGGTTCAATCATTACCGCCGCCGTACCGCCTTTTATGGTATTCAGTTTCAATTTACGTTCCAGGTCATTTAAATCATTAGGAAAAAATTCCTGTGTATGCCGGAAGATATAGCGTGGTACCCCATGGGCCTGGGTCCATTTAGAGCCCGGTATACGGATACCGTAAGCCAGCTGATCACTCCATCCGTGATAAGCACCTCCCATTTTAAGAATATTTTTCTTTTTGGTAGCAAGCCGTGCTACTCTTATAGCAGCCATACAGCTTTCTGTACCTGAACCAAGCATTCGAAACATCTCAACCGTTTCAAAATTGTCAATAATCTTTTTTGCTATTTTGTATTCATATTCGTGAAAAAGCCCGGTGGAGGGTCCGCATTCATTTAAAAGCTCTATTACTTTACTGCGTACTTCCACAGGATTACTGCCTAAAACTGTCGGTCCGCCCGCCTGCAGAAAGTCATAGTATTGGTTCCCATCAAGGTCATAAAGATAAGCTCCCTCTGCTTTTGTAAATACTAACGGAAAAGGATAATTAAAGGCCAGATTATGCTGTACACCTCCTGGAATTACGTGTGAAGCCTCCTCAATCATGTTTTTGGACCTGATACACTTTTTGTTATAGTATTCCTCCTCGTAGTTCTTTAGGGCACCGGGTTTTACCGAGTAGATCGGTTTTGCTATCAGTGCATCCAGCTGGCTGTTTATTTCTGCAGCATCAGGATACGTGGAAATCGAAAAGCTGTTATCCATAGGAACCTCCTAATATGAAATATTCTCTAGAGCGAGTATTCGCTCGTTAAATTGAATGAAGCAGTACTTTTTTGTAAACCAAATGTGATTGTGTACCACAGTGTTTTCAGGGACACTTGTGTATGGTGTAATGACACTAAATGAAATTCAGCCTGCAAGAGGGAGAAGGTACAGCGATGTCCTGCGAATAATAGCTGCGCTCCTATGGATATAGTTTCAGGCAAATCATAACCGGAAGCTCCCTTTTTCAGTACACTTGTCATATTTCATCATATGTATTACTATATTGGTTTTATTACTCCACAACGATATATTATGGCAATATAAAAAAGCAAAAGACAGACCTAAGAAGTCTGTCTTTTGCTATCTGCTTTTCTATCTAAAGGAGAACAGTGTACCAGCAGGCTGCTAGCCTACCTGATAAAATTAGTCATAACCCGGTCTTCTTCGGCAGGAAGAGGAATTGCTTCCTTTCCAGCATCTATAACCTGAAGAAGCCATGCCATTGCACGTGCATTTTTACGAAGGGTCTGTAAGCCTTCTCCATCGCCTTCAACCTCTCCCTTTTCCCTGCCGTAAGCTATGGTCCAGTATTGGGAAGGTGGGAGAATTGTCTCAGCCAGATTCAGGTAATTATTAAGCTGATGTACCGTATCCACACCACCTGCTCTTCTTACTACAGAAACAGAGGTTGCTACCTTATATTTAAAATATCTGGAACTTGTATAGAATACACGGTCTAAGAAAGCTTTCATGGTTCCTGCTATCCCTGCATAATAGGTTGGACATGCCAGTATGAATCCATCTGCTTCCCGCATTTTTGCTGCTGTCTCATTTACCAGATCTTCTTTGAATACACATTGGTTCATTTCTGAAGTTCTGCAATAACCGCAGCCGATACAGCCATGAATATCCAGATGACCAATTTGTATTGTTTCTACTGAGATTCCCTGTTTTTCAAGCTCTTCACCCATAATTTCAAGAGCTTTACTCGTATTTCCATTCTTTCTGGGACTTCCATTAATTGTAATGATTTTCATTTTTACCTCCATTCGCTCCCTGGCGCACTAAAATCAGAAGTGGAACTTCTTATTATAGTCTATGTTTTCTCACTCTACAACCTGCTCATTATTTGCTAATGCTGCCTCTTTCACAAGTAACCGTTCCTCATAGCCTTCAATCTTATAGTCCAGTCGTTTCAGAGTCTCCTGCATCTCTGTAATTCTGTCAGCAAGCTGTCTTCTTTGCTCTAACAGCAGTGCTTTCCGTGCAGGAATGCTTTGATTCCCCTGCTGAAAAAGTGATACATATTCCGCTAAAACCTCAATGGACAGCCCTGCCCCTCTCATGCACTTGATAAAATTCACCCAGTTGCAGTCTTCCTCAATATAATCTCTGATACCACTGGAATTTCTGTTAACAGGAGGAATCAGTTTTATTCTTTCATAAGGTGCTGTCAAGTAGGGACTAATAATTTTTTGTGCATTCTTGATATTTATAATGTTGAGCAGAAAATCTTCTGTGTTTTTCACATTTTCTCAATACTCAAAATTTAATCTGTATAACAAATTGGAATTTGAAATATCATAATCATTATCCTCTAAATTCCTACCGTTCCATTAACTTACGACTTAATTCTCTAACCTGTCCAATCTGTTTCTCAAACATGACATCCCATAATTCTAAACATCTTTCAGCAATTTGTTTATCGCTTTCCTTTTCTGAATTAGCACACTCATCATAAAGCGCAATTATGAGTTTTGAAACATTATCTTCAATTCCCCACTGTTTTGCAATTGATTCGGAATCCATTTCTAATGCACTTTCACATAGAGTAAGTATAATTTCGGCATAGTCCCTCACTGATAATGCATTTTCTTCCAAAAAACGGACAAAAGAATATACCATTCTTTTGCTAACTTTTGAATTCATGATTTCTAACAAAAAATCTGAATCTCGTTCTACATCCACAAGCTTATCATGAAACATTCCTGTCAAAGAAATTTCAATATCACTTTCAGAATTCTTGTATTTAAGTATGATTTCTTTAGACTTATCACGATATTCCTCATATTTCAAATAGATAACTGCCATGTGAAGTATCGCTTTTACCTGACCTTCATTTAATTCTTCAATCTTTGAAATAATTTCAGTAAACTCACCATACCGAATAAAAAATTCGCAAAGTGAATAGCCACCTATTTGAATGAGTCTTTTATCTTGCGATTCAAAGCATTTTCTTATCACTGTAAGAACTCGTTCTTTATACTTAGGATACAATCGGAAAAACATGCCTTTTGAATCTTGAAAACCAGCCATTCTAAAATCAAACTCATATAAACGCATTATTTTAGTCTCTGTCCATTCTCTATCAATATTATAAGACGGCCATAATGCATAGAATGAGGCCATATTTACTGCTGGGTCATCATCTAATGTAAGATTATCAATTACTTCTTTAAACTCTTGGAATAATTCCTTGTTTTCCCACAATAAATGTCCTATGGCTCTCGATGCAGTTCCTTTTACACAATTCAATGCCTTACTATGTAGTTTTTCACAATCATGCACATCTGTTTCTTCTGAATCACTTTTATCCGTTGTACCTTTATAATTAATAGCTATATCTTTCAATTGTGCCAAGATTTCTGATGACCATGTATAAATTTTCGTTTTCTCAAGTATTCCACAGAAATATGATGCCCTTTGACTTTCCATATCACACGGAAATACTCTAAACATTTCTTCCCAAGTCATCTGATTAACTTCATCTATACGTTCTGAAAACTCGGCACCAGAATACATTGAATCAATATAAATAGAAATAATTTTTTCTTTATTCTCTAAAGCTAATCGAATCATTGACTCTGGTTCGTTCTTAACCGCTGAATGAAAATCACTAGCATACATTTCAAGCGAACTTTCAATAAATCCTCCGTCTACTTCTCTCCAATGAGAACGATTTCGATTTGCTATCTCCTTATTTGTTATTATCTGAAGCCATTGTTTTTTTCCTATTTTCTTCCCCGATACCGGAGATGCCACCCATCCCGAATGCCCATCTCCATTAGTATAACGATGTGATTTGCCTTCAAACTTCCTTTCAAGTACTCTCAATAAATTTTTACTTTCACTAAAAAGTCTTTTATAAGGAATACTCTGCAATAGTTGATATTGCATATCTCCCCAGAAGCTCCAATATACAGGTGCATATTCCTTTGCCTTATTTTGCTCAATCCTACTTTTATACCATTCCGCAGCTCTAGGTGATACATATTTTTTAATTGTATTTTCAAAGGTAGCCAAATATGTAGCATCACATAGAGTAGCATGTACTTTAATAACTTCCTTGGCAAGCTCTATTTGATCATACGCACCACTAGTATAATCAAATATATTCTTATCCAGGTCACTAGCCAAATATGAAATAACTTGATTACTGTAAGCTGTTGGCAAGAATTGCAATCCATGTAAGATAATCTCATTATATATCACATAATTTTTGCCCATGTATGGTTCATAATAATTCCAAAACAACTCTGGATTTTGGCTTATAATTGCTTTATTAGCTTTTTTTATTAGTTCGACAGTAGTACGCTCAAGGCCACACTTGTGCATATATCTTCCTGACCAATCACTGTATTGCACTTCCCATGAATCACCTTTTGGGATATATTGCAATAATTCGTCAAGAACATATTTCCCATTTTCCACCAAAAACGAATCACTTTCATCTACTAGTTCTTCCTCATAGCGATATAGATTTTTCCCTTTTGAAGTAATCTTGTTTTTTATCCAGAAAGAAATAAGTCGAATAGTTCTTTTCTCGCAATGCTTCATCATAGATTTCATATCGATATAAAGTTCTTGCGCCCACTCCGGATATCTATGGTAAAAATTCATTCTTAATTCAAACAATTCCTCGCTTTCTTGGATAATATCATGCGGAAGACATCCAGCAAATTGCCTATCATCTTCTTCATTCTTAAAAGAATGTGCTTTAATAAATGCTATATCTAGCGAACTTAAATCTGGGCTTATACTTCTCAACAAGTTAAAAACTATCTTTTTTCTTTTTGTATCTGCAAACCATTGTTCTAATATTCCACACTTTCTCAACATTACAACATATGATCGTTGCCCGTAAATAACATTATTCAACAAATAATCAACACAACTCTCATTTTTACAACTATCCTTGATAAACTCCTCAATATTCTCATCAGGCTCTGTTATCTGTCTTAAAATTTCGTAAAAAACAAATTGTACATAATATCGTACGCCTTCTGACGCCAACATATTTTTACCTGCATTCAAAAAATCCACACTATCATACTCTAAAAGATTTTGCAAAAACATTTGAATTTGATAACGCCTGCTTGGAGTTTGTCTGTTTTTCTCCCCTATAATATCTTCTATTTTTTTATCCTCAAAGTATTGTTGCATCATTCTCTTCGAAATAAAATAATCTAAAATTGATTGGTGAACGAATCCAACTCTTTTTCCATCTACTACAATCATCTCTGCAGATATCAAATAATCAAACCCTGATTCTTCCACCTTTAAAATATTCTTAGGTGCATATAATCGCCCCATTCTATCTAACACACTAACAATATGTTCTTGGGTCTCTATAATTACTTTTTCTTGTACCCCAACACCTATGCTGTTTTTGCATATTTGCTGATACCATTCTTCAATCAAATTACTTGTTGTAATACAGTCATCGTAAGTCTCACCTTCGTCTAAATGTTGCCATATATAAAGATTACTTGGTATTTGCAATAATTGCCTTATTTTTATAGTTAATTTTTTGTACTTTTCTCCCACAACATTTTTTACAACATCTTCATCAAAATTTTGTACAACAACTTTTTGCCACACATCTTTCTCTTTGTTTGCATCAGATTCTGTTTTAAATAATGCCTTTATATTATTATCATTTTGTAAGTCATATGATCTACAAACAAAGACTATTATTATTTTATGCTCTCTTTCATAATTGAGATATTTGACTTGTTTAATCAACTCCATACACACGTGCTTCACTGGAATTTGCCTGTGTCCATCTTAATGCATCTAACTGATCTAATATTATAACCCCTTGCTTATTCTTTGATAAGGAATGTAACGTATACGAAATAGAACCTGGGAATCCCAATTCTCGTCCCCACGTCTCACAATTTTTATGTGGTATTTTCCTGTCAAGTTTGAGCGCAATGTAAGGCATTGTTTCCATCTCACAATAGTCCAAAATTGCTTCAGTACAACCACTTTTCCCATATCCTGCATTGCCAGAAATAATAAGTGCTTGTTCATTTTTTATTGCATCAACACATTTTTCAAATTCGCTTCTATGAATTAAACCTTCCTGTAACGGCTTGAAACTAGCTCTATATTCCTGATTAATTGCATTAATTTGTGGAATTACCCTCTTATCTCCATCCATTAATCGTAACTCTATATGTTGTGCTGTAAGATAATCAAGTAACTCTGGAGCTGTAATTTCTTTGCCCCAAATATCCCCATCAATGATAAAGGATATCAACGTACTATATACCATCTTTCTATCTGCGCAAAAATAAAACTCAATCTTTTGATATATACTTTCCCTTATTGAATATTCAGACATCTGTTTAAAATGAATTCTCTTCAATAAATCCATACTTTTCAAAATATCATTTTCTTCTGAAATATCCAAGTTCATTTCAATACAGAAATTCCGATAAAATTTGCAAAAAGCCTCACTATTTCCTTGTATTTGAATTTCATAAAAGTCACGCGCATTTCCGTTCGTATTTGAAGCCCTATCATGTAAATCCACTAAAAAGCTACATCCTATCGGACTGACCAATGCCACTTGTCTATTTCTATCCCTATTCAACTGATAATTCCACGTGTTTAATATACTACGGGCTTTTAGGTCAGAAATTTCCCAGTATTCTTTGCTCGCATTACGGACTTTACATTGCTGGTGCTCTTTTATACCATAAATGTTAGTTACAAGAATATCCGTACCTATTTCATTCTCACCTAGCGCCTCTATAACAATACTATAATTTGTTTCATCAAGTACTTTAAGTAACTCATAAATAATGCAATTTATCTCGTATCTGTTTCCAGCTTTATCTGCTCTTCCACCTTTTTCTAACGGCATACCTTCCTCCGTATAATCCGAATCTGCAAATAGCAACGATATATTAAATATATCTGGATCTTTTTCCTCATCTATCTGTATTTCCATAAAATAGTTTTTCAATTTTTTCTATATTTTAAGTTTACTCTTCTTGATATACTCTGTGTATATCGCCTGTTATCCAATCTTCAAGACGATCAGCCACATTATCATAATGTAATAACTTAAAGCTAATTAATCGCCTTCCCATTACTGCTATACTAATAAATAAAGCATGCGATAATTTATTTATGCTAATGTTAATTCTCTATCTTCCAGACAAAATGAATTTTTTTTCATCACTTTTTGTATTAATTTTACATTGAACTCTTTACAGTAACACAATAACTCATTTTTTAACTCAGGGGATTCATCTATTTTGCATCCCATATAAATAGCTTTAGGTATCGGGCCATCAACTAAAGGATCTTCATTTTTTTCTATTTTAAAAATTCTCCACTCTTTTTCATATTCCCATTCTTCTGATTTTGTCAAAATTTTATGTACTATATTTGTTTTATCTAAGTTACTCAAACTTCGCACTTGAATAAGTGCCTATGCACCTTGAAAATTCAATAATAACTGGCATAAAAATAGCATGAAACCGCTGGTTTTGTTATAATTAAGTTACCACACAAAATCAAACAATCGGAGGTTCATGCTATGACAAAAAGTATAACACAAAACAACCAGAATGATAACCAGATTTCTGCATCAATCAGAAAGTTTTTTACAAGATTTCATCTTTCATCGGCTCTCAAGGCTGCTAACGCATATAAAACGAAAGGAATTCCTGTAATCGAGATTTATCAGTATCTATTTCTTTTGATTTTTTCAAATAGAAGCATGTATATGAACATGTTGACAGGACGAAATACTCCAACCTTTGCCAAGGATACTGTCTATCGTTTTATGAAGATGATTCATATCAACTGGATTCGCTTCACCTCGGTGCTCTGTTCCAGAATCATCAGGGATGCCATTCTTCCTCTGAATGACGAGAACAGGGTAAATGTCCTTATTATTGATGACTCGATGTTTGAGCGAAACCGTTCAAAGAAGGTAGAACTTCTTGCTAAAGTATATGACCATGTGAAACATGCGTACCGTTACGGATTTCGTATGCTGACACTTGGGTGGTCAGATGGAAGCACATTTCTGCTAATTAACAGCATTCTTCTGACTTCCCAGAAACAGAAAAAACGTATCAATGAAGCAGCAATACTGGATAAAAGAACAGCGGGATATAACCGTCGTAAGCTTTCTATGACCAAGGGTACGAAAGCCATGTTGAAGCTGTTGGAATCTGCCCAAATAGCATCCATTCCAGCAAAATATGTCCTGTTTGATAGTTGGTTTACATCCCCTAGCACAATACATGCTGTGAAGGAAATCGGTTATGATGTTGTAGCTATGGTTAAGAGGACACCAAAAATGTTCTTCCGCTATAATGGTACAGATATATCCTTGCCTAAAATCTATAATCAGAATAAGAAGCGTCGTGGGAAATCGCGATTCCTATTGTCTGTTATGGTAGATGTTATCAAAGACGGAGAAACCATACCTGCTAAAGTAGTCTATGTCCGTAATAAAAACAATCGTAAGGAATATCTCTGCATAATCTCCACCGACATAACGATTGATGAGGATGAAATCATCCGCATTTACGGCAAACGATGGGATATCGAAGTATTCTTTAAAATTTGTAAAAGTTATCTTAGACTCAGCAAAGAATGTCATTCACTTTCTTATGACGCAATGACTACCCATGTAGCGGTTGTTTTCACCAGATATATGATGTTATCCGTTGAGAATCGGGAAACAAAGGATGAACGTTCTCTAGGTGAGTTATTCTTATACTTTTCTGACGAATTGTCTGATATCACATGGATTCAGGCTTTTCAAGTGATGCTTCAAATGTTCAGAGCGCTGCTTGTAAATGATTGTGAGCTATCAGACGAAAAAATCTGTGAACTCACGGATGCATTCATGAGTGCGATTCCATCGGTATTAAAGGAACGCTTACAAGCAGCGTAAAACGAGCTGAACATTGACAACTTAATTACTGCCAGGTATTGAATTTTCAAGGTGCATAGCTAAAATCTATGTGCGAAGTTTGAGTAAGTTACTAAAATTATAATTGTTATTATACAGAACTGGACAAGCACTTAATTCCATGAATTGTAATTTACTATAATCGTATTCTATACAAAATCCTTTATGTGAATTAGCATAATGGCTCCACATAAGTAATAATTGTGAACTTTCTGAAAAACATGATATATAAATAGATTCTTTAAAATCGTTAGATTTTATATCAAGTTTTTTTTGATACTCTTCTAAAATTTGTTGTACATTATCAGGAAGTTCTTCATTATCTAAATTTGCTTCAGATTTTAAGTCAACTAAAAATGCTGAATCATAAGGATCATTAAGTTTAGACACCTTTGACATCCATATTTTATTATTTTTTAACTGATTAATCTCATAAAACTCCGATTTTTCATTTTTAGCTATTCCTCTTTTGTACTGATATAGGCTTTGAGGAACATATTGCATTAAGTTTTTACATTCTATTCTATCATTTCTGTTTTCTATATTAGCCACAAACTTTTCCTTAAACTCCTTGGTCATACTACACCTCTTTTAAATATATTTATTTATGCATTTTCTTGAATCGATTATTGTATGTATTATGGTAGCATCATTTAAAGCTATATCCACAAAATCACCCCTCTATCAATATAATCATACTAATTATACCATATTTTTCTATAATTCAAATGTACTTTGTAAATATTATAATAAATTTTACTATGATAGGTATAATCTCTTGATTGTACAACCGTTGAAGCAGGAGATCACGAAATAAGAGTTAAAAAAAGGGGGCTATTGCACAACTAACTATTAGTTGTACAACAGCTCCCTTTTTCAAAAGATTTGAAGCTACTCATCAAATCTCTTCAAACCCTCTTCTACTTTTAACATTCTTTCCTCATAACCATCAATTTTATTATCCAAATAAGACAAAGTATTTTGAAGCTCTTCCATTCTCTCTGCCAACTGTCTCCTCTGTTCCAGCAATAATTCCTTTCTCACATCGATTGTCTCATTCCCCTGCTGGAACAACGCTACATATTCGATCAGAGCTTCAATAGAAAGCCCTGCACCTCTCATTTAATAAACTTCACCCAACGACAGTCTTCCTCCGTATAGTCCCTATTCCCACTGCTATTGCGGTTCACTGGCGGTATTAACCCAATGCGTTCATAAGATGCTGTCAAGTAGGGACTAATAAATTTATAAATGTAGAGCAGAAAAATTTATGATAAAATTGGGTTGCAAAATGAATTTTCTGCCTACTGATTAAATGCTAAAACCCTATATACGCTGATTTTATTCTTCCTTTTTCGGCATCCATTCGATAGGAATTAACTTACTACTACCTCTCCACCTCTCAACAAGCGTAATATCTTCAAACTCTCCCCAAATATCTTGATCAGCGTGTTCCATGACGATAATTTGAAGTTCTGATTTTGCTTTCTTTATATAATCAGATACAGTTGCGAATATTTTCTTTACTGCAGTTTTATCTTCATCCTGGATTAATATTGCATCTTCTTCTGCGGTACTCTCCTCCGGAATACTCTTTTGGGGAAAATATACCTGACTTGGTTGGTCAAACACAAGAATATTAGGGATGGAAATACTTTTTCTTTCTTGAAAAAATTTTTGAAATGCCAAGCTGATGGAAATATGATAGGACAACCAGTTAGATGCACTGCCAATTTCCCAAAGATAATTTTCACGTCCATCTACTGTCCTTACCTTAATTGTTAAATTGGCTTTATCAAATTCAATAGGGTCATTAGGGTTTTCAATGTCCAATTGCTTAATTACTGTATTTGCTTCTTGCTGTATGAACGATAGTGCAGCCTTTTCTTTTGCGATACGTACACTATCACTCAGGGATTTATTTAGATCGTTAATCCTCTCATTTAGTTTAGAGAGTTTTTCTTCCAATTCGCCATCTGTTCCAATGCGCTCATATGTCTGTATAGCGAATTCCATTCTCCCAAGAAAGCGAGAAACGCTTGCTAATGTGTATTTTTCATTCGCACTCTGTTGAGATTTTGCACTTTCTTCGCTTATACGTTTACGAATACCTGTAAGTTTTTCTATCAGCTTATCTATATCAGCCTTTACGATATTGAATTCACGGTCAAAGGAAATAGACATACCCTGCACTATTCCTGCTTGCTTTTCGATTTCCGACATGGCATTACAAAGTTCATCTAATGCTTCGTTAGGCTCATTATGCATTTCCCCACAGATAGGGCAGACCATATCATCCGATAATGAGCGTAACCATGACGATATATCTAATCGATTCCGTTGAATTTGAAGTGATTCATCATAACGTCGCTTAGAATCGTCAAGTTCCTTCATTGCTTCATACCGTTTCCGAGCTGAAGATAATTCTATTGATAACTCCCGTTCTTCGTCTCGAAGTTTCAGAATTTCTTCTGAAGTATCGGTCACATTACTTGCAATGATAGCAGAAGCATTTTCATTTTTGCTAATAATTTTTTTGAGTTCATCAACCTGCAATCTAAAATCCATAGTAGTCTCTGGGTTAAAAACGGTCAAACCCAATTCTCTTGAAAGAGAGATCCAAGTGAGAACTTCTTGTTTCCAACCTTCCGAAACATTCTTAATGTTAGCCATATCACGAGCAAGTTTATCACGCTCTCTTGTCAATCTATCACGTTCTTGCATAGCCGCTAACGTCTCTGCGGTAACTGCACCTAAAACATACGGAAATATATTAATGAGCTTGCTCTTGTGCTCCATCTTTTCAATGTTATAGAACAAAACTCTATTATTCGCAATTACATTTTGCGGTTGAAAAATAAACGCCATCAAATCCCTATAGGATGGACGTGCAGAAAAATTATTTGGAGAAGTCGGGTCTGTATCAATAAAAGATAATGAGAACAACTCATTCAAAATGTTTTTTACTTGACCAACCGTTATATTTCCGTCTTCAATTTCGTTTGGTATTTTTAAATCAGTACCTCTTGATAAATACATTTCCCCTGTACTTTTTTGCTGTCCTGGCTCTTTTCTACATAGTAACATTTGCTCATCTTTTAAATCAAACAGAACGCCAAACCATGAACAGGTATCTCTAATTATACCAACAGGTATAGTACATTCACCTGATCCGAGGCAATAATCTATAATGGGTATAATTGCCGACTTCCCTGTTCGTGAGGCTCCTGTGATGATGTTCACGCCATTTGAGGAAAACTTGACCTGTCTATATACAAGCTCTTTATGCTTAGGCCACAATAGCAAAGAATTAATGGAAAACTTCATAATCAAAACCTCACTTTCAGTAATGTACTAATTTCATGTAAATTAAGAGCTGAACACCATATTCCTAATTTTTCAGCCAACTTCAATAAATTCTCAGATGACTTAGGCATTTTTTGTGTCTTCATTTGAATAGGCATTACCAATGCCGTCTTATAGGAAAGACTAATTAACTTTGCACCAACTGCAATATTTATAGCTGATAAAGTAATCTCTTTGTACTGTTCAGTAGAATTCTGGAGACTGTATAACAAATCCGCCCTTTTATCTGCAAAGAGTTTTTCAGATACTTTTTGCAACCCCGATGATTTATTTGTGGATCCAATTACATCTCGTAAATCTGCTCGAAAAATGATTGGAAGAACAAGAAAGAGTAGTGGCAAAGGAACCTGCCGACTTTCATTATCAGCATCATAGTAGCCGCAGACAAAACGCCATAGAATGGCTGCTCCAATCGCTGGATTCTGCACAAGGTATATTTCTCTGTTTAGTTCATCCATTTTGCAAATCCTCCTTAAGAAGCTCTTTATAGTTCGGATGCCAACCTATCTCAGGATCTTCACATGGTTTATTAGCCAAAGTTTGTATAGTTCCGCTTCCAAAAAAAGATGGAAGCGCACTATCTATTTGGGGTGCAATTTCGCCCATTTGTGCGTAAAGTTGCTGCCCTTTCATCGCATCTGAGCAGGCGGGTAAAAGCAGTACTTGCTTACGTTTGTTCTTCCAAATTCGCCGTATCCTGTCGTTATATTCCTTCGAACTTTGAGGAGTAAATAACCCTTTTTCAGCTCTAATTGTTGTTTCTGCCTTTGTCTGCAAATAATCACTAGCAGCATCTAACTTATCATCGAAGTCCATCTGAATCAAATCAAGCTGCCGTATGTAAACATCCTGGCTCTCGACTTCTGTACGAGCTTCATCAGGCGTGATTTCTCTTGAGAGTGCAGGAATTGCGTTTTGTTGATTATACATACGACACTGAGCAACTAAAGTCTTGCGATAGTCTACGCTTGTGATAACAGCGGGAAGTCCTTTTTTAATATACTTATTCACCTCTTCAGTTACCCAACCAAGCATAAAAACTAATAGATTATCAACAAATTCGGGGGGTATAGACTGTCCACAAAACTTCTTTACTAATTTTTCATCATAAGCATCTTCATGAATATCAAGCTCAACTCTTGAAATTATTTCAGCCACCAGATCTTCATTGGGGGGTGAAAATAATACCTCAAGGTATGCCCCATAAGAAACAGGAACCTTACTCTTTAAAGCATCATCTTTGCCCCATATATTTAATTTTGCGGCATTCAATGCCCTCAGAGCATCTTCCTTTTTTGAAGCATTATGAAATTGGTCGGCAATATCACCGACTCCAATCTTATGATTTGACACAACAACCATGCGAAATATTGTTTTATCCACTATAAGACTACCGTTATTCACATAGTTGAACCAATTATATAATGTCTTCCAGAACACAACAGAGTGATCAGTGGCAGGGTTTCCATCTGATGTTACACTTTTGAGCTGTTCTATAATAACAGACCCGTCTGGTGTCTCAACTGCAACATCGTCAAGTTTTTCAACGCTAACAGTTATATCATCAAGAGAGATTAGCTCGAAAAGCATATGCCGTACTTGAAGCATATAGCCTTGCATTTGTCCCACCGCGTGTGTATTATTACTCATCGATTACCCCTCCTTAAAATCAAACTTCGTTATAGCTATCCTCTACCCAACCGTCGTTCACCATCATACACTACAGCTAATGCCCCACATGATCAAGTGGGCACCTGCATATGATTTTACAAAATACGTTATATACCCCAGTAAGGACTGGGCGAGATACTCCTTTTCAAGATATGCTCGTATTCCACTCCAAGTTGCTATACTTCCTCCACTAAACTTCTCTGTCAAATTTTCGATCTGTGTAAACCTCAACATCTACAACCTTTCTTGGACCGAGCATAAACTCATCATAAAGAATTGGTAATTCAATATGAACCAGTAATATATTAAGTTAAGTGCTAATCAAATGTCTGTCTTAATCCGTTTTTTCTTATTTCCTCCATCCATTCTAAAACATTATGATACTTTTTACTTCCATCCTCATTTTCAGCTTTATTGATTGATTCATATACCAAGGCATATTCATTTTCTAACAAAGTATCAAAAACACCTTGGTCATCTGTGTTAATAGAAACATTCACTTTGTTTCTATTAACCGATGGTATAAGTTTATAATTGTTAAACCGAATAATTGGATGTTGATCATATCTGGCTATACTACTTATTAGGTAATTTGAAGATGGATTTGTCTCAATATAAATATTTTTTTCTTCAATATATTTTATTATTTCATCTTGTAATAAACTTACTAAATATATATACGATTTTTCAATTTTGAAATATGTAATTACATTGCCATTATCTCGAACATTTTTATCAAAGTGATAACGATGATAAAAATTAATACATTCTCTATTCTCTCGTATATACGAATTACTTCTTTTGCTTTTAATTCCATCTATAGCTGGATTAAAATAATATTTATACTTCGGATTTACTTCCTTTTTTTCAAAACATTTCACTACATTTGATTCAACGAAATATGCACCCGGATTATCTCCTCGCAAATGCCATGACTCAAAATAAGTTTGAATATTTTCCTCTATTTTTTTTTCATCTTCTTCAATTCCATAGATATCCAACATTAACTTTCCAACCATGATTTTAAGATTAGGAAAAAGTGTTTCCCCAATTACCTTAATTTCATTTATACTATACTCTTCGCTTTTCTTAATAATCCAAACCAAATTATCTAGCAATATCTGTTTTTGTAAAGCCAATGTCATGTTTTTAACCAAATAATAGCTTTTTGCATCTATTCCTAATGCAAGTGCATGTCCTAGTCTAGCTTTTTCTTCTAATCCACAAAAGAGAATTGCTTCATCAATCGCCCTTAATCCATCAATAATATCCAAAAAATCTTCTCCAACATGATATGTCGCTCTCAAAAAAAAGTCTTCCTTCATTCCACCAATAGAAGTTGTTGTACATCTAACTCCTAATAACTCACGATAGCATTCCGCAAAAACTTCAGGACGGCAACCTATTTCTGTAGAGCATGCATCTATTCCTCTAACATATCTTCTCAAATCTGGATACATAGAAATTACATTCTCAATTATTTGCATATGATGATTTGTTTGTTTTCTAATTTTATGATTCCTTGGTTCTCCAAGTACATATTCAGTATCTGGGCTTTTAGGAAAATGTAATACTAGGTAAAAATCTGTATTCTTTAGTTTCAAATTCCCTTTTTTCATCTCATTTATATTACTAATAAAATTATTTATTTCAATTCTTAATTCTTTTGCACTATCTTCCGGACAAATTCGTGCCTCGAATTTTATGATGTTTTGATTTTCAATTGATGTACTTATAGCGAGTGGATCAAATAATCTTTTATACTTGTCATGTTTTTTTACAAAATACTTTTTTCTATTTTGATAATTCTGGAAATTAGAAAACCCTATTTGCCGATTTACTTGTATAAATTCACTTCTAAATTGTGTTTTAATAATCAAATATTTATAGAATATATTCTTTTCAAAATCTGAAAATTCACTAACGATATTATCGCAGGACTTTTTATAACAATTAGTCAAAAAGTATCTTTCTCCTATCAAAAACGCTTTTAAACCCTCTTTTGAATGAACAGAATTTGAGTAATCTAAGATTTCAATTCCAATTGACATACTTCTTATATTACACTGTTCAATTAGATCCTGAATTTTGGAAAGAAAAAACTCTATATTACCGTTTTTACTTACAACATTTTGTATAATCACTTCTGCTTCAGCTTTAATTTCATTATACCCTTCGATAATTGCATACAAATATATTCTAAACAAAGCTGCCATTCTACACTTAGTTTTTAAACTTTCTATTATTTCTCCATCAATACTGAAACTTATTTGATTTTGTAATTTATTTGAAAACATATCAAATTCTTTATCCCTACCTAATACATAATTCATAATTGATATCCAATTTAACTCGAATAGCCTAGTTGACCCACCTAAGTGAAAATGGTTTTCAGCTAGCCCACTTTTAAAAAGATTATCCAAATTATTATCCGGATCTTTTACAGAAACAATCGGACTCCAATTATATTTGCTACTGCTTTTTTTTGATGCTATTGCACAGGTAAAAAAGTCTTGTCCTAATTGCAGTGAAACTTCCCTCCACTTTAAAACATTTTTCAGATCACAATAAGGCTCCTGAGATTTATCATCCCATTTCAATAACTCTTCCGAAACACTCTGTATCAAATGGAAAATACTAAAATCATTTCCTTTTGTGGTGCCTTTCTGTTTAAGATATAAATATATGTTTTCAATCTCCTCAAGATTATATCCACAAAATCTTCTAAAAGCTGAATTCACAAATAAATCTTTATTAATGTAGCAGTAGCAATGATCAGTTGTACCTAATAAATCCGATTTAACTTTGTTATAATCTATCTCCTTAAATAAAATCTCAAATCCACCACGTTCAAATTCCAATTATTATATTCTCCATTCTTCTCTTTCTATGTAATCCCATAGCTTAGCAAAATCAAGATATAACTTAATTTCTGAATCTGTAATTTCTTCCATAGCATCATCTACTAGATGGTTGCATACTTCCTTATAATATTCACATACATCTTCTAATTTATTTCCAAACTCTGTCAAATAAGCCTTCCATAACCTTTCTTCTTCAAGACCAATAGAATTCTTTATTTTATAGGCTACTACTGCAAAATTATGTGCAATATTATCATATCTATCTTTTAAAATAGCATATGACTTATGATTAGTAATAAATCTCTTTTTAACAGTTAATATTATCTCACTTGATACTTTTTTCTCACCAAAGACAAATTTTCTAAAATCATCTTGCCATTTCTCTATCTCATTAATATCTTCTCCCATTATGTTTGAAATACTATTATACATTTCTGAAGCATTTTCTATCTCTTCCTCTTTTATCTTAATTCCTTTCATGTTATCTTCCATATTCAAAAGCGTAGCAAACGATTCTTCTATTTTCAAATTTGATATATCCCTAATTAATTTTTTTACTATTTCTTTGCTTGATGCTTTTCCTTTATATGATATTCTACCTGTATGCTTGTCTTGAATATATATAAATAAGCCAAGATTAGAATATAACCATCTTAAATAATTACTTAAAGATTCAAATTGATTCTCCATTTTTACAATTGCATCATCAACTATTTTTTCATCAAAAATATTAAGAATTCCGCTATATTGCTTTACTCCATTCAAATTCTGTATATTGGTTAAAAAATGAGCAAATCCAATAGTTATCTTACTGTCCATTAAGCCAACTGTTCTTGCAGCAATAATCGTCTTATTCATATCGATTTGTACATATGTTAAAAGATACAACATGGCTTCACACCAAAAATCTTTTTCTGAATCTTTCATACTTGTCGGTCTACAATTTAACTTTTCCTCCGACGCTCCTTCATACAGCCAACTACTATCAAGTGTCTTGCCACTAACTTTATTAGCTAATAATTTTATAGTATCTAATGTGTTTACTGAAATACAGTATCTATCCCCTCCAATTGCTGTTCTTAAATTGTTTTCCCATACATTAAATCTAAACACATAAATTAATATATCTTTTTGCAGTCTTCTTTCTAGGTTACACTTGAATATGCATACAAGTTTAATTGCTGAAATTGTTAATTTGAAATCAAAATTTTTCTTAAGATTACAAAGTTTTACCAACTTATTAAGCCCTTGTCCTGTTATTTCTTCTTGAGCAATATGAAATTTATTAATGCAAAAAGAGAATATACTTTCATTCATCCATCGTAAATCTTGCTTGATCAATTGTGAAATAAACAATTTAGTCTCAGAATCAAGCTCTTTTCTATCCTGTAGCCATACTCGTTCAATATAATTCATTATATCTTCAATGTTATTAATTGCAGTTTTATCTTCGTCTAAATCACTTAACTGATTAATGTATACAATTAGATTTAGTATTCCACGCAAACCATCTGGAATCAATAATTGTAGGTCTTCATCAAGAAGTAATATTTCCGTTTTTTTGAATATTATTGACCTAACTGCTTCAACAGTATTTTTATATTCCTCTTTTCCAGTTTCGCCCATAATTATTTTCGGCTCATATTTAAACAAGCGTACTCCTGATATATATATCCTTCTTGCTTCGGGGATTAATTTAAGCAGATATTTTTCTGTCATTTGAACTATTTCGCTTTGAATTACTACCCTGTCCAAGTTGGATAATCGTGGATAATCTCCTAGATTTTTTTCCTGGACACATAATTCAAGTTGCTCTATTCTAACTGCAAACATAATTATAACATTAGGAATCATCAAGTATTTACGGATTTGTTCAATCATTCTATATGCATTTTCACTACATAAATCAATATCATCCACTTCAATAATAAGATATTTATTTTCATCGGAACTGCCATTCAGAAATTTCAGATATAACTCAACTAACAGACCCATTTCTTTTTTAAGTTCTAAACTTTCTCCCAACCTTGATAACTTTCCAATACTTCCTTCATAATCAAATTCATTATCAAGAATTTTTTTTGTGTCATTAATCAATGATAAACATTTATATACCTTTTGAAACTTATCTAGAAGTAAATGAAACTCCTCCTTTTTCTCACCAGCTATGTTATCTATTGGATTAGCTGAAATAATCTTCTGAAACATATTTGCAACTATAACATCAATAATATTATGATAGGAATCAAACATTGATGGATCAATTAAAATATTATCTGAAAAAACTGATTTTACTACTACATCATCAAACCCTAAACCACTATTATTTTTCATATTCAAAATAGCATTACAGAAATTAATCATAATCGATGTCTTACCTGCACCTCTGTCACCACAAAAAGCAATAATATTATTTTGATAATCACTTTCGAATTTTTTTTGTCCATGACTGTTTTGAAAACCAGAAACTATATTATTAAGCATCATTGTAGCTTTTTTATATTCATCCCAGAATAAACAATCCTTAGGTATAATGTTGTTTTCATATGTATATACTTTGAACTCTTGACCTTTGCTAATTTTAATTTCCATATAACCCTCCCTATTTAGTAAATTATCCTCTTAGAATCTTTACCCCTTCTTTTTTTAAGGTTTTCAGATACTTGATAGTAAAATCACCCATTATATTTACTGAAAACTCTTGACAAACAGTCAGAAATTTTAAGATAATGTCATTTATAGCTCTATCCATAAACTCTCCCTTTAATCGATATAATTATACTAATTATACCATATTTTTCTATTACTCAAATACTACTTTGTAAATATTTTAATAAATTTTACTGGGATAGGAATACTCCCTTTTATGAGCAGCAGTTAGGCAGAGTAGAAGAAATAAATGTATAGTTATCACCTAACATACGGTGTTTTATAATTTCATAGTTTAGGGCTTACTAGTAACATGGTTATCCTCATCATAGAATATTATTATTCCATGGAGATGATGAACAATTATTACTTATCTTCTAATTTTAGGTGTAAAAACAATATGATATTTACATTCCCATTGGTATGAGCTAACTATTCATATACCTTATGGATTACCTCTTTGTTATTGGCAAACCTTTACTTATTATAACACTGAGGATGTTCTATAAGCTTAAGTGACTTTATCCACCTACATAATAGTTTTTTCAATGGAATACAAAAAAAAGCCGTACCTCCCAGTACGACTTTATTTTCAAAAGCTATGACGCTACTAATCAAATTTCTTCAAGCCCTCTTCTACTTTTAACATTCTTTCCTCATAACCATCAATTTTATGATCCAGATAAGACAAAGTATTTTGGAGCTCTTCCACTCTCTCTGCCAACTGTCTTCTCTGTTCCAACAATAATTCTTTTCTCACATTTATTGTCTCCTGCCCCTTCTGGAACAACGCTACATACTCAATCAGGCTTTCGATAGAAAGCCCTGCACCTCTCATACATTTAATAAACTTGACCCAACGGCAATCTTCCTCCGTATAGTCCCTATTCCCGCTACTATTGCGGTTCACCGGTGGAATCAACCCAATGCGTTCATAAGATGCTGTCAAGTAGGGACTAATAATTTTTTGTATTATTGAGCAGAAACTTTACTGTGTTTTCCAAATTATTCTTAATGCTGAAACTTCCTCTGTCTAGCAAATCGAAATTATTGAATTTTGTGTTATAAATATAATGTTTAATATATGTTATTAGGATCCGCCTTGCTTAGTATGTAGCGAAGTTTAATGTAGCTTGGCCTTGAAAATCCTCATATCTACTTCCTGATTCAGAAAGCAACATGATTATCTGGGGAGTAATATGAATAGATTGCTTATAACTTTTTCCTTGTATATCTTTATAGCTAATATTTAGTGATAATGGAGGGATATCTTTTATTTGCTCTATCAACATTATTTTATAACACACTAAGTATGCATATGGGATTTTCAGTTTATATGACTTCTCGCTACTCGATGCCAAAAAATTAAGGGTGTCTTTTTTCTCTAATTCTAAACCGCCAAATTCTTTCATTGAAGATTTTACAAATAGCTTTTGATTAATAAGATTTACACTAATATCTTTGGTATTGTTATTAATTATTTCATTGAGATCTGATAAATTACTGTCACCCCATTCAAACTCAATATTTTTAGCTATACCTACGCCTATATTATATATATCCAAATAAGTTTGAACAAAATCTTGATCATCGCTATTTAGATATACAAAGTCGCTTTGGTTTGTCCATTTGAGTTCTATGTTGTCTTTACAATCAGCTACTATTTGGGGCATATATGCTCTGTCCCTTTGAATTTGCATTTCTTTAAGAGTTAAAAAAACAAATAGTAATGATAAAAGAGTTAAGAATTGTCCAATAATATTAATTACATTATCAACAGTTAATTTTTTAAAGTTACTTTTTATACATTTCATATTATTATCCTTATCTCACATAATTAATTTAGATCTTTGTTATAAGTTAGATCTCAAATCCCGCTACTTTTATAAACATAATGGGAAAATTATCATTATTAATGGACTATTTCCGGAGGCAAATATCTAACCATTGCACAGATAATTGTTAATTGGAACGGTCACCTGTTAGCAATTAATCAACGAAAGATTTTTATCTTCATCAGTTAACTGCATATGCTTATTTAAGTAAGTAATGATAACATTCCTTACCCAAACATCCTTTTCTTCACATCTAATGAATTCCAGAAAATAATCTAATGCCGTATTCTTATCTATGGCCATTTGTTATTCCACCGCCAATGCATTAAACACTGCATCCTCTTTCAAATGAATCCGTTAAGAAATAATCTTCCTGAAGAATTACAGTCTGCTTCTGGAAGCTGATTCAGGTACATATCTCATCAAAATTTCTATGATCCTATAATTATTATATTTTATTCTTAAATCTACCATCTACTTCAATGCTTCGTAGGGATTATTTCTCGAAATATACGATTTGCATCAAGTTATTGAAGCAGCTCTCTCTTTCGTGCGTGTGCCGTGGGAGTATTTCCTTATGCTTACATCAAATATTTAGCAATAAGACGTTTGATTTCTGCTGAGTCAATTCCACCAATTAAAGAGTCTTTGGAAACAATCAAATTATCGTCCTCAATAATATCATGTTTCTCATACAGAGCTTTCTTTTCTTCCCAATGTTTGCTGTAACCGGCATCACCAAGCATTCCGCAATGTTCCCAATAGAAGCAAGTTCCACTTTCAGCATCTTCAATCGTAAAGTCTGGAATACGAATACCATCATCACCTAAATCCAGTTCTTTTTCGTACTCGTAATCAATTCTAGCCTCATAAAGCATATTGGCAATGATAACTTCTGATTTTGAACGAACCAAATCTCCTTTAAGGGTACGGTGAATAAGTGCCTGTTCATAGTATTTCTTTTTATGCTCTACAATGTTTGGCACGTCAAAAAGGCAAGTAAATCTCCGTGCAACATCCGAACAAACCATTGAAGAATACTCTCTCAAATGGTAAGCTCCGTCGTTATAAAGGATTATCAGTTTATCTTTCTGCCTAGTGATTGCTGTATAAAGCAGCTCCTTGGATAATAATCCCCCTGGTTCTCCTAAAACAAGAATCACCTTACCAAATTCGCTGCCTTGAGCCTTATGAACAGTTAGAGCATACGCTAATTCCAAATCAGAAGTACCTTCTTCTGTTACTACGGAAGGCCAGTTGTAATTACAACTTGGTTGTGAAGAAAACACGATCTGATGCGTGTTTGACGTGCTTTTTGGTTTTTCCCAAATGCGTTCGACAATACCGACTTCACCATTGGCAACATAATAGTTATCATCAGAATAAGGATAACCTTTTCTTTTCTGATTTCGTATATTGATAACCTTATCTCCGAATACGATACCATCTGTGCCAAGAATATACCTTGTTCCACGTACCTTACAATTATTCAAGGTCACCATGTGCTGAGATCGGTACTTTTCATGAATGTAACGGTTAATCGTTGCTGTTCCAATGGCTGCATTGTTGCGATATGCAGATAGGATTTGCCAGCTTTCTATTTTCCTTGGGTCAGAGCCAAAGTTCATCCATCCGCTATTGATTGTTCCGCCAATGGAAATATCAAAGCCTTCTATATCATCAACATCCGACATCTCTGTCTCTTCAGAAATGGTTTCAAAAATACGCTGCTCCAATTCTTCCGGTGTACTCCAAGTCTTAAAGATAACATGCTCGCCCAAACTACCGCTTTGAAGCTGGATAAAAATGCTATCATCCAGATTATCAGCATCACTGGTGTACCATTTAGATAGTTCAGTATCCCCACGAGTTTTACCATCATCAGATAACTGACGCATTGTTATGGTTAATTGCCCAAAACCTTTACCAACCTTCGGAAAATCGCTAATTTCTTTATGTAGACTGCGTACCAAATCTACGAAAGGTCTACCTGCTCCTATTGGTGGCAGCTGATTTGGATCTCCGACAAAAATTATTCGTTGAGCTTTCTTCCGAAGTGCCTGAAGCAATGCTCCGAACATTTCTTCGGTTAACATGGAGCTTTCGTCTATGATAACCGTAAACGGAACATTTTGAGCTTCTTCGTGGGATAGTTGATACTCCATCGTGTAGCCGTTGAAGCGTTTGCTTTCACTCAAAAATTGAGCTACTGTCTTTGCGGAACTATCCACACCTTGCTGTTTCATTGCCTGGCTCATGCGAACCCTTGCCTTACCGGTTGGGGCTAAGAGTAAGACTCCACCATCACAAATTTGTGGTGATTTGCATAGCAAAGCAAGCAGCGTTGTTTTTCCTGTTCCAGCACCGCCAATCAAAACTGACAATCTCGACTGCGCCAGTTCTTTCAATATTGCAGCTTTTTCAGTTCTGGCTTGTTCTTCAAATTCAGTCGGAGTCTGTCCATCAAAAGCATTATCTATAATCATTCTCCAGTTTTCATTTATTTCATGACGCTTGCCTTTCAAACGTTTGCTGATAGAAGAGCGAATTACTTCATCAATCTCAAATAACCGCAGTAATTGATATGCACGACTGCTATCGGCACATACAACTGTATGAAGTTCTTCTTGCAAGAATGGGTCAATGCTGTTCATAATATCGCTTGTTACATGGCACGCAGGTTCTATCGGCATATAATTGATTTCTTCGACAAGATGATCCTGCGGATATACAGTATGCCCCCATAGTGCTTGCCATTCCAAACGGCTTATAGTATACGCACGAATACGTCGCTTATCATTTTCCGAGTCAAGTACAGAAGGGTCAGAAAGAGGGTTTGCATTTCTGATAATTTCAGGTGGAAATACTGCCATGTCCACTTTTTTAACCGAAATGACACACTCCATTGCACATCTTCTTGTCTGCTCATAAAGGATATAAGGATTTTCAATAATTTCTTTGTCCGTACAAGCAATTCCATATTTTCTGCGGTATTCTGGATTAAAAGCTGTTTCTGCTTGTATATCCGTTAATGCTATTCGTGACAGCAGCCAGAATAATTCTTTTCTGTCGCCCAAAAGGGAACGAAAAGTATGTACTTCCGTATTGCCAAGAGTAGCAAACACTTTTTGCGAAAAGAACTTTTTAGGTGCATTCAGTGCATCTAACAATGCCCTCTCATAATCTCTCTGGTCATTTACATGAGGTTTGATTTCCTTCGCAATAATCTCACCACGTTGGAAGCCAACTGCATTGAGCATTGCCCCCAAACCGGGGAATACGCCACGGTCAAGCCACACTTCTTTCAGTCTGTCCCTTGTCCATGCGATACACTCATTCCAGTTTCCAGGAATACATTCCTTTATAATCTCCAGTGCTTTTATTGCCTGAAGAAGAATGCTAATGACTGCATCATAAGACAACTGCTCCGTAGCATAGGAAAACTCATCGAAGTAATCATCTTCTGCAAATACTGTAACCGTGTTCATATCAAAATCCGGGTGTTTCTCAGCATACGCCATCATCTCACGATAGGGGAAAAGGAATCCGTTTTTCCTATCCTCACGAATGGAGTGACCAAGCATTGTTTCCCAGAGAATAGAACGGAGTGTACCAGCATCGGTATGATTATGTTCCGGTGATTCTTTAATTGACGTTACAACGCCAACTCCCATGACAACACGCTTTGCATCATCAATAAAAGGTACTTGTTTTGCATAAGGAATTACCATAGAACTACCAATTTTAACATCCTCGTAGAATGTTTTAAAGATAGCTCGCTGATTCGTAGCATCCTGTACCCAGTTCGTAATAAAAGATAAATCCGGTTCTCTATCTGGGTCATAATCAATACCAAGTTTTTCTGTTAGTCTTGCAATATTCTCATCATCACGATCATTGCCTTTACGAAGCATCGTCCATCCGAAAGGTCGTGCTGGGAGGGAAAATGGCGGATACACCAACTCTGTTTCCATAAAATGACCATGTGTACCGCCGTTCCCATTTTTATATGGATGAACTGTCATTTTTGAATAAGTATCCTGTGACATAAAGCAGCCGCCTTCTGAAAGGCAAGGTATTTCAGTTTCATGCCCAGCTATGGGACATCCAGCTAGATTTTCTTCCGCTTCATCATCACGGCTGTCTGCGATATTCTTTAATCTTAGACAGGAATTGTTATAACAAGGCTTATTACATACCAATCCAGAATACCCGTTGTCTTTCCAAGGCACTCTGATAGATAAATGTTGCGCCATTCTGCATCCTCCTTTACTTCATAACTTTATCCAAACCCTCATTCCTCATTAATCATTCATTGTTTTAATGATGTCATCTACTTCAATCTCAATACCTAATTTCTTAGTTTCGATAATTGCATTATTAATTTTTCTCATATAATTGTTGAAGCTATATTTACCATTACATAGAATTAGCAATTTCTCTTCTGGTCTTGTGACTGCTACATAATGAAGAAATCTATTGTCATCATCCTGAAAATTATAATTATCCGCAAATATAATGATTTGTTTGTATTCAAGTCCTTTTGCCGAATGAATTGTTGTAACCACCTGCTTGAATAAATCCTGATTATAAGTATTGAAATACTTATCGTCATTCAACACATCAAATAGTGTATCAATGGTTTGATTTAAGTTTGGAGTACTTTCGTCATAGCCTTGATAGATAAAAAATCCAGTATATGAATCCTTCAATTCAGCTTTGTTCCCTTTTTTAGAAACTATATCTTCTAGATGTTTTCTGATTTCTGTTACTTTGTATACTTCAGGTGTTACTATTTCATCCATAAAATCATATTCACTATATGAACTTCGATAGTTATACTTTGCAATTTCACGAGCAATCCAAATATGTTCACTTTCTAAGTTAGAATTATCAAGCGGCGAAGATGGTATGTGCGAAAAATCTAAACCATTTGCTTTAAGCATATTACTCCAACGCTCTGCCTGTGCATTTTGATATATTAGCATAGCGCAAGATTTTTTCATATCAACCCAGCTTTTAATAAATTCTATAGCTCTATTTTCACTTGAATACTCAAATAACTGAACTTCACTCTTTAATTCTACATGTTGATAATAATGTCTTACATCTTCAATAAATACGTTCGAGTAATTCTGAATTTGAATGTTTGAGCGGAAATTATGTCTAAGTTCATATTTAGTGAAGCCTTCTTTAGTGAATAAACTAATGAAACCTTCTTTATCCGTACCCCTCCAACCATAAATTGACTGTTTGACATCACCTACAATAAACAGAGGAATCTTCAAATCATCACAAAGATATAAAAATAACCTATGCATGTCAACATCACTATCTTGATATTCATCAATATATATTCGATAATACTTTGACATTAAGTACTTTCTTGCTGAATCCGATTGGGTCAAAATATCAAGTGCAAGTATGAATGGGAAGTTCCTCTTTTGATTAGATGCCTTACACATTGTCAATGTTGTTTTTATTCTTTCAATTCCCTCAACTGTGCTCTTAATCTGATTTTCAGTACTGTAATCAGGTTTAATATCTCCCTTACATTCTTCCCCATAGACATCATACATGAATGGCTGAATTATCTCAGATAAAATGAAATTATCGTTAGTCCCGACAAATCCTGAGCCTTTATTTGGACCAAGCCTGTTTTGAATTTCTTTTGAAGCTTTGTTTGTAAAGGTGATTGCTGCAAATGTTTGATAATTGCTGCATCTACTAATGTCAGCTTTTATTCTTTCAATAGTGGTATGTGTTTTACCAGTCCCTGCACTTGCGCTAATAACTATATTACCTTGGTCATTAAGAACTTTTTCTCTGATATCAAAGTCTACTGGTTGCATAATTCCACCAACTTTCTAATGCATTGGAAATGTTCATGCGAATAAATTTTATTGATGGAGTACGGAGTCATATCTTTGCATAGTTCTATCATATTTACAAGTTTTGCGCTTTGAAGATAGTCAACACCAGATTTTTTACTACCATTATTAGTAGCGAGGTTATTCAGTACCCCTGGTATTACTTCAAATAAGTCATTCTCTAAATCAACTCTAGATAAAAATATTTGATTGTCATTTAATCTCTTTCGAATACTTCTTGCCTTATCATAATTTGATTTCTTAATATCAACAGAATAACTAGAATCATATTCATATTTGTTGAAGTCTAATCCACTCATATGAAGCGTAACACATTTCCCAATCAATCCAAGGCAACGGTTAAACCCAGTTAATAGATACAGGTCTTTTGACTTTACTTTTTGGATATCATTGTCGGTTTTAGCAATAATGGATATACCTAAAGCTTTTAATACTGAATAATACTCTTTGAAGTTAATACCATCAACTTCTAAAATATATCCACCTAAGCTCTCATACTTTGGACATTTATCCGCCAATATTCTGTCGAAAAGCACTTTTTCAGATGGTCCTTCAACAAGCAAAACATAATCTGCATAAATTGCCTCAGCAAGATTCTGGTTCAATTTTTGTTTCATTTTCTTATACTCTTGAGGAACCACATAAACGTGAGATTTTCCAACTACTTTACACTCTTTATATAGTTTTATTAAGTTGACGTTATCCATCTGGCTAACAATTAAAGATGAATGCGTAGTAATAAAAAGATATATGAATAAAGCATCATTGAAAAGCTCATAAGACAAAGCAATTTGCATTGACCTATGAAAATGGTTTTCAAGTTCTTCAATAAGAAATATGTTTATTTTCTTATCTTCAATCTTTCTATTTTCAAGAGTAACAAGCGTGTAAGCTAGAAGCTTCCTTCTACCATCACCAGATGTGGGGTAATTTCGGCTTTTATCATCTTGAATATATGGTGTAAGTTTACTATGAATATTGCTTATTTCAATCTCTGATTGAATTGAAACTTTTAAATTCTTTTCTTCTCTAAACCTCTTATATTCATCTAATATTTCTGTCTCAAATGACTTAATCGAGCCAAGCTTACTTATACTGGAGTTGAAGTCTTTGATGCTTTTATCCAGTTTTTTCTTTTCATCTTGTGTGATGCTTGATTCTTTTTTAAAAATCTCTTTTGAGTACCGCCTAAACGTGTTATCAAGTTGAATAGATGAATCTATGTAAACAACGTTAAAAAAGTTATCTAATGCATATCTTGTTTGAGTACTCGGAATTGCTTCAAGTTTATTAAAATTGACCCCCCAAAACATATCAGGCTCTCCAATTAAAATATCAGGATTGTATACTGATTTTACTTGAATAAAAACATAATCTTCATTCGATGGAATTGCACCTTTCATCATAGTACGTATCTTTTTATTATCGTCATTTGTGAAATCAGATATGTCTATTTTTAAGGTTATTTCAATCTCTTTATCTGTATTACGATTATAGAAGTCAGAATCAACAAAACCATTTCTTCTAACGTTTATATCTAATAAAAATCTGATTGCTGCAAGAAAATTACTTTTTCCGATATCATTAAGTCCAAATACCACATTCTTGTTTGTTAGTGACAATTCGATACCTTCAAAATTTCTAAAGTTTTTTATTGTTAAGTGGCTAAGTATCATGTAAACCTCCCAGCGATCTGCCTAATTTATTGTTTTATAAAACAATAAATATTTCATAGTTTAAATATCTTTATTCAAAAAATCTTTTATCGAGTCGTAATCTAACACTTACTCACTTGTGATACGGTTCACCGAGCTTCATCTCAGGCGATTTTAGTCCACGTCAACTCATTAATATTGTGACATATTCTTCTCTTTGGCTATTTCTTCACCCTTTTGAATCTTTTGCTTGAACGTCTCAAGTGTTCTTTTGGCATCATCCAATAGATACCTATAAATTGAAACTTTATTATCTTTATCATCTTTCGCTTTATTATATCTTTTTGAGTAACCATTCACCAAACTTTCAATTATTGGTAGCTCAGATTTATATACTAAATACCATTCTTCTGAGCCTGATGAATCAAGTCCGTATCGTCTTTTTAACACAGTAAATAATCTTCTCTGCTCCATAAGTGACGCCCTATCCAAAACATCCCATAACTTATCACTGCCAATCCCTTCTAATACAGGTTGTTGTTCATCAAGATTATCGAACAACTCGTAAGCAGGCTTTTCTCCTGAAATAATACTATCTACAAGATTTACAGTTGCAATTGAGTTTACTCCAATTCTATCCTTCTTATACTCTGCCTTCAATTTCTCGAGAAACTTTGCTACTCTTTCTTCATTGGGTTTATAATAAATTCCATATCCTCGATAACCTCCAAAATCAATTCTCATTGAATCAACACTTCTATAGCCTAATTTTGCATCTGGTTCAATATTATAATAGTTGTCAGATAGAATAAAAATTACATGGAGAACATGTTTTTTAAATTGTTGCTTTAAATAATCTTAAATGTCTTCATCTAATGGAACTCCATATCCAGGAACAGAAGAACAAAAATCTTATCTTTTGTCAGCCCTATATCTTCTAAAAAATCAACTAAACAGTTATCTAGACTTGAATGGATAACGAAAATTTTTGGTTTTTTTCTGCATATGATAAACGCCAAATGTTTCAGTGATAACACATGAAGAAATTACTCTGCCTCCCCGCCCGAATCCTTATCTTCATTTAGTATTATCACTTCACCTTCCATTGCCTCATAGTTGAAAGTAATATACTGATGATTTTTTTCGAAATTAATTAGGTATTCATAATATGTAGACATTGTACAAGCACTGATACTATAAGTTTTATACATTTCGTTACTATCTGTGTCACATTGAATGGTTGCTACTCCGATAATTCCCTCTTCGCCTTTTCCTTTTAAAGTAATAAAAATATTATCTATATTAAGAACAAAACTATAAATCTTATCATTGGGTTTGATGATCAAAGGCATTACTTTTATCTGTGTAGGAAGCTCACTTAAATCATTTTCAACCTCAATAAAGTAAGCCATGTATTTCAGTATGCTTCCTTTATCGGTTTCTTGTAGTATCTGCTTGAAACGAATAGATTGGTAACGACTGTTATTATTTACGCAATTTGATACTTGGCATACAAGTTCAGTTAATACATCCTCTATTAGCTTATTAACTTCGCTTTTCACAATTGTTATTTTGGACATAGCATCCACGCTTTGATATGGAGTTCCTCTATATATAAAATTAGCGATCTGAAACTCATTATTTGTACCAATTATAAAACTATTTTTTACTGTAATAAGTATTGTCTTTACATGCTTAATGTAATTATCAAAAGCATATAAATACTTGATTTCACCGTTTGCTATTCCAGAAGCAAGAAGTATTTGTATTGTATTAAAGCTTGCTGTCTGTCTGAGCTTGCCAGATACTTTTTGTGGCAAATTCATTTCTTTGACAGGATAACTGTCGTCTCCAAACAAAGCTGCGTTGATTATCTGAGAAAGCACATCGACGCTAAGTCTGGCATAATGAAAAAACTCCAACGCTGTTTTTCTAAGATAAAGCGAATCATCAATTTCAAGTCCAACAATATTTAAGTGTGTTCTTGCTAAATAATCTGCGGATACAGCCACAGGCTCCCCTTTATGTTTATGAGCTGCATCAAGTAGTTCTTGAGAAGTTGCTTTTAACACTTTCTTACGATGATCATATACTTTCTCTAACAAAGCATAAGACGCATTCATATATGTCAGTGTTTCCATTAGGCTCTGCACATATTGCCAAGCATCATATACTTTGTTTTCCGCAAGCTTATTCTGAAGTTCTTTCAAATCAAAAGCCAATTTCACCACTCCTTTCTTCCATACGTTATGGTTAAGTATTCTCCTTCACAACGATTGTTTGAGGTATCTTCTCAACTTCCCATTATTGCTATAATGCAAACTTAGCTCAACCGTCAAATTCCTGTTTATCTCCCACTTGATCTCCACTTGTATTAATTAATCTTGTCAAGCTGTATAATAGCCTCTTCATTATCATATACCCTTGCACTTTCATCAATATAAAAATCGTTAATCAGCTTTTTCCATGGTTTCTCTTCTTTAGTATTTTTGATCAAAGAACATAATTTATCATAGTTAACTAACTCAAAGTAGTCCAATTTTCTTCTGCTAATTAATTTTTCTGCAACTTCTCTAGACGCCTTTGAAAATCTTTTGGCAGTTGATACATATATGCCTTTTCGCTTATCTTCTATAAATAACGTTCCTACAAACTCACGAACACCTTTTACTAATTCCACATGATCTGGATCCTGTCGGCGTTTTACTTGTACCAAGATAGGATCATCCGATTCTAAAATAATTAAATCTGTTCCCCCATCACCTGTTTTTCCAACATGATGAACTTTACAATCATAAACATCCCTTAAAGCATTTTGAGACATTTCTTCTAATTTTGTATGGGTCAATATTTTACAACAATTCTGTCTTTTTCTTTAATTCTGTTGTCAGCACTCCTATAGGAATACTTTTATCACTAATATCATAACTTTTTGTTATTGCGTAATGTCTTGTATCTGTATATACCGCAATAATTTCATTTATGCTGTCATCTGGTCAGAAAAATGTGTTTTATATGTCCACCAACTACAATTAACACATTCGTAGACATCTCCACTTAAATATAGCTCTCTTCCTATAGTTGCGGTTTTGATACCTACAAATACTTTTTTTAATCGTGTTCCACAAAAAGGGCAAACATAATCATTGAAAAACCTTTTCAATATTATTTGCTGGGGAATCCACGTGCAGTTTTCCCTTTCCCATTCCTATACGAGAATATTCGTACTTGTCAAAAAAATAATCAAAATATCCAATTATGTGATTCTTATCCATTCTCCCCACCCTTATCTTTGGTTGTAATTTATAAAATAAATAAATCATCTTTAGAATAAATATTTAATTGTTTTTTATAGCCTCCAACATCCTTATATCATCATATAAGCAGAGTTCCTCATTGATTTTAATTAAGTAGTGTTTCTGCCTATTTTTCTCAAGTTTTTACTTACTAATAGTTCCAACTTTGATATGATATCAAATATTGCGTTTTTACAAAACTCAATGACTTTCTCAGTTTGCTCATTGTAAAAGCTCGATGCTGGGTGTATTCACTTACTTCTTTAATATAGTTTGTTCGAATGAATGATTATTTAGCAGACAGTCTTCCCATCTAAAAAAATAGAATCTTTTCACTTATTATTTGATAACTTCAAACTATACTCGAGATGGGAAACTTAGATAATAGTAGTTTCTATAGCCATTTCCAATTTTCTTTTAAAATCAGTCGCATAGCTTCAAAATTAGGGTACACCGAATCTAATGAATTATGTTGACGTAAAAAGGTGTATATATTGTACATCCAAGGAGAATTAATAAAAATCTCCTTTAAAGCAGGCTCGTTAATTTCTTCTGGAAACAAATCACTCCAGACAGCATAACGACCAAGTAACTGCATCGTATCGTTCATTTGAATATTACCATTATTAGTTTTGTGATATTCATGATAATGGCGTTTCAAATGATTTGGCCACTCTATATTTTTTATGTAGTCAATCATCTTTTTTTCATTATTAACATCAGCATCTACATTAAGTTGTTTTCGCAAAAAACTGTATCCTAATTTTCTTGCATGGTATTCTGACCATAAATGGAACATTAAATATTTGTCCGTAGCAAGCAATGGATCGTAATAGTCCAAATTTTCTTTTAGTGCCATTTGATAAAAGTCTATTGCATGTGTAAGTTCATGTGCAAAAGTACCTAACAATCCTCTCCTTTTAGCATTGTCCTATAAGCTCTTCATTGTATATAATGAAATCTCAATTCCTTGTTAAAGTAATCATTTACTTGGAAAAGAAGGTATCATCACTTGATCCTCATATTTTTCCGAACAATTATCAGATAAAAATGTAAATCCACCTTCTTCTTTTGTTGTCATCCTCCATTTATAAAAAGCAGTCACATTATCTCGCATAGCCTTAATTGTTGAACGATTTATACTTTTTACTGTTACTATGGTTTCAACTAGTGCAAATGTTACTGTTCCTTCATATATTTGATAAAGTTTCGGATTGAATGTGCGTCGCAGATCAGGCTTACCATCTTTTCGCTCATATGTCCACCGCTCGTCCAAAATCTCTGCATTCGCTGGCAATTCATTCACCGTTATTGATTGTTCTTCAATATTCATCTTTAGCTGCTCATATTCTAACAAATAAAAACATAATTTTTTGGCATCATACCTCAAAATATAATAGGGAGTCAGAATAAAAACAGGCTCACCCTCTTTTGATAAAAATCCCACTTTGGAATTTTTCAAGAATTCACTCAATAGTTGATCCTTACATTTAAATGAAAAGGGTGGAAATTTAAATGGAAAAACTTCGATCTGCTCTTTATCATATACTATATTAGAAAGATGTGAGAGCGGGTCTGGATAGTCTCTTAGCAAATTCTCAAGAACTAACCTAAGTTCATCTGATTTTTCTAGAGCTTTCTGTACTTGAATCTGTGCAGTCGCTGTATATTGATAATACGGAAGCTTTTCTTTTGCTTTAACAAAATCACAATGATGCTTTAAGATCGAGAGCTGATCATGTTTTTTTAGGAATGCCATAAATCGATAATTGACTCGCTTTTCTTCTTCGCTGGCGTATCTAGTCTCAGACAAAGGAGTGCGTAAAGGAGGAAATATCTCTTGCCGATAAAAATCAGCTTTTTCCTGTTCCCTCTTCATTTCTTCTGCAAGTTGTTTTTCCTCAAGTTGCTTAATACGGTTTATCTCCTGAATCATCAAATACTGTCGGCGAATTCGTAGAATTACTATACATCCTACCAGTATGATAATCGCAGAAAGTAAAGTCATAATAAGTGTGGGTGCCAGGCAACGGTTGTATACATCAAATATAGAAACATGAATATGTTCAACATTGGGGTATGCAATATTTACATCTTCCATTGTAGGTTCAGTTGGTGCAATCGGTTCAACAGGCTCAGTTTTCTGTGCTTTCGGAGGGTTATAAACAGGCTCAGTTGGCTTACCAGGAATAGCAGGTAATATTGATTCGTCAACAGTAACAATGTATGGTTCCGGCGTGAGCGTGTAAACGACAGTGAATCCAGCGGTATTTCCTGTATATCTGCCGCGATTTTCCCTTACTACAATATTCTGGGTGATTGTAAACTCCGATTGGAAGTATTCTCTCTTCACACTGACACTTCCCGATGCAGAGCCGACATCTGGAATACTGTCATCCTCTGTACAAACTGATTTCGCCTGAACACTACTACCAAGTGGCAAAGTAATAGAATCACCATAGGAAACTTGTTTTCCATTTATATAAAATTCTTCATACCAGTCATTGCCCACATGATCATTATAATCCATGCTGCAGGAAACATCGACCGAAAATGAAATACCGTTTTTTAAAATAGACTCCTCAGCATTTTTATACGCAGTATCATACGCTTGTTTATACTCGCTTTCAGATGATTCATATTTAGACAAATCAGACTGATATTTATCAATATCCGCAGCGTATGATGTCTCATAATCAGCGACTGCATTATCATATTCAATCATATACGTGTTATAGGAATCTAGGTTTGTATGGTACTGATCTAAGTCTTTCTGATAAGTAACAATATCGTGCTCGTATTTTTGTTGAAGTGTATCAAATTCTGTTTTGATTTTATCTTCATATCTAGAAATCATATCCACTCTTATTTTCTCTTTTGCCTCTGAATAAAATGGGGTCGGAACTATAAATAACAAGACATCAAAACAGAACATGAGAGCTATTAGAATAATAATAGGCTTTCTATAAATTCTCATAATATTTCCTCCATGCAACCACTTCATATATCCTCGCTAATAACAGATGCTACAAATATTTTTTAGCCTTATGAATTATAGCTTCCATTTATATAGTAATGTGAGATTCATAAATCCCCACTTTCTTAGATCAAATATGCAGCAGTTATATATAGCATCATTCGATATAATAATACTAATTATACCATATTTTTCTATAAATCAAATGCTGATTATGTAAATATTTTAATAAATTTTACTTGGAAATAATATTCTTATTATTTATGAACAGAAGATAGGGAAAGTAATAAAATAAGATGCATATTTATCATAGAACATGAAGTTATTTATGTAATTTTCATAGTACTTAAGCTTACTGGTAAAGATAAGGGCTGTTGCAAAACTAACTATTAGTTTTGCAACAGCCCTTATTTCAAAAGACTTGAATCTACTCATCAAATTTCTTCAAACCCTCTTCTACTTTTAACATTCTTTCCTCATAACCATCAATTTTATTATCTAAATAAGACAAAGTATTTTGAAGCTCTTCCACTCTCTCTGCCAACTGCCTTCTCTGCTCCAGCAATAATTCCTTTCTCACAACTATTGTGTCATGTCCTTTCTGGAACAAAGATACATATTCAATCAAACTTTCAATAGAAAGCCCTGCACCTCTCATACATTTAATAAACTTCACCCAACGGCAATCCTCTTCCGTATAGTCCCTATTCCCGCTACTATTGCGGTTCACCGGTGGAATCAACCCAATACGTTCATAATAACGTAAGGTATCTGCTGTTAATTGATATTTCTGACTTACTTCCGCAATTGTCATAAGTTCTCCTTTATTCTGCCTCAAAAACAGCTGCTACTTCCTTTAACCAGCTGGTGATTTCTATATGCTGCGGGCAATTTCTTTCACATTTTCTGCAATTGATGCAATCAGAGGCTTTACCATAGGTTTTCGTATAGTTGCGATAGTAGACTCCCTGTATTGTAAATTTCCCTTTAATCTCCTGCTGCTCTGCATTGTATAAAGCAAAGTAATTAGGTATGGCAATATTTTTCGGACATCCTTCCACACAATATTGACAGGCAGTACAGGGAATTGCAATGGTATTATTTAAGATCTCTACTGCCCTAAGGATAATATGCTTTTCCTCTTGATTAAGAGGCTTAAAGTCCTGCATATAAGATGTATTATCCTCTAACTGCTCCATATTGGACATTCCGCTTAAGACCATTATAACATTCTCATGGCTGGCTGCATACCTGATTGCCCAGGAAGCCACCGAAAGCTCCGGTTGGTACTCTTTAAAGAGTTGTTTGGCAGCTTCCGGAACTTCTGCCAAAGTACCTCCCTTTATTGGTTCCATTACGATTACCTTTTTGCCATGTTTTACTGCTACCTCATAGCATTTTCCTGACTGTATGCTTTCATTCTCCCAGTCCAGGTAATTTATCTGCAGCTGAACAAAGTCCACTTCCGGATGAGCGGTCAATATTTCATCCAATAAGTCTGCCTTGTCATGGTAGGAAAAACCGATACTCTTAACAAGACCTTTTTCCTTTTTCTCACTGATAAATGAGAAGGCATCCATTTTCCTGGCAATCTCATAATGGGTAACCCCCAGGTTATGAAGCAGGTAATAGTCAAAATAATCCACTCCAGTTTTCTCAAGCTGTTCGTTGAATATCCGCTCCATATCTGCCTGTTCTTTTAAATACACGATTGGCAGCTTTGTAGCAATTGTGTAAGATGCTCTTGGATGCCTTTTCACTAACGCCTCTCTTAATGCTGTTTCGCTCATATAGTTATGATACATGTAAGCAGTATCAAAATAAGTAAAGCCTCTTTCAAGAAAAGTATCTACCATCCGGTTAAACTGTTCAAAGTCAATACTTGTTGGATCATCTCCATTATTTAAAGGCAGCCTCATACATCCAAAACCAAGTTTTTTTGCCATGTTACTTTCCTCCGTTAATCATAATTACGCCTGTTAGCAGCTAATATACAGACATTAATTACAGTTTAACACCTGGAGTTAACTCCAAGTCAAGTAAATTTGTAATATGAACCCTTGAATGTAAATCGAAATTCCTCTAGACTACAACGAAGTTTTTTGTAATCACAACCTCTACTTTATTGATTTTATTAGTTAATATTACGTTTACTTTTAAATTAATATAGCTATAATAGAACTGTAGACACTGTTTTTAGCTGTTTTTTGCGTACAAAAAGCAGACGTCTGGAAAATACCGTGTAAAAGTAAATTCCACACGATGA